>Ga0272441_10007842_pt1 | contig 17198 bp, 7 predicted proteins | sample SSMProp6N_FD_193582 | JGI IMG/M metagenome (GOLD analysis project Ga0272441, IMG submission 193582) | Marine sediment archaeal communities from Little Sippewissett salt marsh, Falmouth, MA, United States - SSM-Prop-6N | ecosystem: Environmental > Aquatic > Marine > Wetlands > Sediment ...
TCAATTTCGGCATTATAATTATTGTGTTTATTTATCCATTGCCAGTCATTTTCAATATTGGCAGCATTAACAACAACCATATATTTTTCTTTTTCATAATGATAAATAATCAGGTCGTCAATAATTCCTCCTTTTTCGTTTGTAAAACAAGAATAATGCGCTTTACCAATTTCCAGTTTTGTAATATCGTTTGTTGTAATTGCCTGTAATAAATTTATTGCTTCAGGTCCTTTAACCCAAAATTCTCCCATATGTGAAACATCAAATATTCCTAATTTTTTACGAACATTTATATGTTCGTTTATTATTCCGGAATATTCAATTGGCATTGTGTATCCAGCAAAAGGAAGCATTTTAGCTCCGAGAAAAATATGAATTTTTTCTAGTGGTAATATTTTCATTTTAAAATGTTTAATAATGGAGAATCAAAAATAGAAAAAAGCGCTATCAATAATTATGACAGCGCTCATAAAGTTATAAACAAATATTTTTGATTACTTTTCTTTTTCACCGATGATCATAAATTCAACCCTTCGATTTTTCTGTCGACCTTCTTTAGTATCATTTGATGCTACAGGTTCGGTATAACCATATCCTTTATATTCGAGCCTGCCTGGGTCTATTCCACTACCCTGTAAAAACCTGGCGACTGATTTCGCCCTTTCTTCTGATAATTTCATATTTGAATTATATCCACCAACATTATCAGTATGTCCGGCAATTTCAACCCTCATAGTGGGATTTTCTCTGAGTGCTTTTAACACAAATCCAAGTTCAACATATGATTCTTCTTGTAAAGTAGCACTTGCTGTTTCGAAGAAAATATTTTTTAGTACTAATTTTGATCCTATTTTAATGGCTTTGAGAAATATATCTTTTTCAATTTCTTCGTATTTTGCTGAAATTGGTATATCAAGATATTCCGACTGGAATAAATACCCTTCGGCTGAAACCGATATTCCATAACTTTTTCCGGCAGGTAAGGTTATGAAATATGAACCTGATATACTATCAGAATAAGAAGTAAAAATGGCTTCGTTTAATTCATTATCAACAATTTCAATTTTACCATAAATTGCATTTAAGCTGTCAGCGTCTTTAATATAGCCTTTTAAAATTGTAACGTTTGTTGTTGAATCATCATAATCGATTACTAATTTTGTTTTTAATGGTTTTATTAACGAAGCTATTGGGTCAATTTCTCTGATTGATATCATTTCTTTATCGGGGCCCATAAATATAATTCGATAAATATCCTGTTCGCCGTAATTATCATCATGACCGTTTGATGAATAATAAGCATATCTTCCCTCTTCTGTAATTGTGAAAAACAAATCATCGCCAGGAGTGTTTATTGGAAATCCTAAATTTTCGGGTTTTGACCAGTTGCCTTTGGCATCTGCAACCGATTTAAATACATCAAATCCTCCAATTGAATTATGCCCTTGTGAGCTAAAATACATGGTTGAAGCATCTTTAGTAATAAATACACCTTCCTCATCGTAAATAGTATTTATTATATTTCCAATATTTATTGGTTTATTCCATTTTTTTTCATTTTCTTTTAATATCAGGTAAATATCTTTTCCTCCTATTGCTTCTTTATCTTTTTTTGTTGAAACATAATAAATTATTTTTCCATCGGATGATTCACATAAAGATGATTCTTTATATTTTGTATTAATGGGTGCCGAAAAAGGTTTTGGAGATTTCCATTTTCCTTTGTTTTTGGTAGTTTCAAAAAAGTCTCCACCGTGTGAGCTGCCTCTGTAAATATACAAGTACGAATCGTTATATGATGTGCCAACAGCAACATCGTTATCTTCTGAATTTACCGGTTTTTCAAGTATATTTAATTCTTTCCATTCATCATTTATATTGTAAAGCACATAAATATCTTCATAAAACATATAGTCGTATTCATTAATATCTTCTTTTTTCTCTGCTGGCCTTCTTGAAGTAAAATACATTTTTGATTCGTCCTGAGATAAGACAGGAAAATAATCAGGATATTCAGTATTAATTTCTTTTCCGAGGTTCTCAATATATATATTTTCTTCACTTTCTTTAAGCGAAAGTGCATTTTCGCACTCTTCAATATATTTATTGTAATTAATAGTTGCTTTTTTTAATTGTTTTGCATTTAGTAATGAAACGTGTTTTTTATATAATTCGGCAGCTTCTTTAAATTTATATTGCATGTGTAAACACCGGCCTAATAAAAAGAATATATCATTACTTACTCCTTCTTTAAATTCATAAGATTTTTTAAGATATTTATATGCATTTTCATAATTTGTTTTGCTGTAATAGCAAACACCAATTTTATAGTTTAATTCAGGATTTATATCATTATACTTTTCAGCTTTTAAGTAATAGTACAGGGCTTTTTTATATAATTCACCGCCTTTGGAATATGCTGAATTACCTTTTTTAACAGCCTTCCATGCTTCTTTTAATCCGGTTTTTTCTTTTTTAAATTCTTTTTTTATTATAGTAACATTTTGTTGAGAAAATGTAATAGTAAAAAGAAAGAGCAGAATTATAATATAACTATATATTGATTTCATTTAAAATAATTTATTTATTTACAATATTCTAAATATTCATTAGCTTTTTCAATTCCTAATTGAATAGCTTGTTTCCAATCTGTACAAGCTCCTTTAAAATCTCTAAGTTTTTCTTTAACACTTCCCCTGTTTACATAGGCTTCAGCAAATGTTGAATTTAATAATATGGCTTTATTAAGAGACGATAATGCTTGTGTTAACTCATCATTTTTCATTTGTGCTAGTGCCAGGTTATTATAAGCAATATAATAATCGGGGTTAATTTCAATTGCTTTTTCAAAATCTGATTTTGCGCCATTATAATTTTCTATAAGTAACTTTGCTTCGCCCCTGTTATTATATGCTTTATAATAATCTGGAATTAAACCAATTGCCAGGCTGTAATATTCTAAAGCTCTATTATAATCTTTTTTTATCGAATAAATAATGCCAAGGTTATTGTATGCAACAGCAAATGACGGATCAATTTTAACAGCTTTTTGATAGTTCTCTAAAGCCATATCAAACTTGTTTGTTTGTTTGTATATACTGCCTAAATCGTTATAAGCATAAGAAAAAGATGAATCAATTGATATAGCAGTTTTTAGCTCATTTAAAGCTTTATTATTGTCATCATTAATAAATAATATAACTCCTTTATAATAATGAATTTTCGCATTATTAAAGTTTAAAGTCAAAGCTTTCTCAATATTAGAAAATGCCTCCTGATACAATTGTTTATTATATAAAATAGTTGATTTTAAGTAATATAATTCTCCAAGGTCAGGATTTAATTTTAGTGCCTTATCAAAGTCTATCAAGGCTTCATCTGCAGAGTTAAGCTCGAGTTTTAACTGCCCTCTTTTTATATATGCATCTGTATGTGAAGGATTTAAGTTTATAGCATCGGAAAAGTCTGCTATTGCTCCATCGTAATCTTTTGCAATTATTTTTTCCAATCCTTTATTATATGATATTTTTGCATATACTGCATTTTGGCTATTCTTACCAGAATTTTGGCAATTTGTTTTTATTATACAACATATGCATAATAAAATGATTAAATAATGAATTTTATATTTCATATCAATTTTTTTGGATACTAATTTATCTAAAATATCTAAAATATAATAAATGTTGAAATTTATTTAGTAAATTGAATAATAAAGTCGGAAAAAGTTGATATAAATATATTTTTTTTCAAAATTTTCTTATTTTTATATAAAATCAGTTTTTAATGAACGCAAATAATTTTAAAATAGTTGATTTAACATACTTAAATGAAATGGCAGATGGAGAAAGTTCAATTATAAAAGAAATGATTGATATTTTTAAATCGCAGGTTGTTGAGTTTGTTAATGAAATGAGATCATTTGAAAGTAAGAAAGATTGGATGAATTTAAGTAAGGTCTCACATAAAGCTAAATCATCTGTGGCAATAATGGGTATGAGCTCCCTGGCCGAAGAACTTAAAACACTTGAATTAATGGCAAAAAAAGGGGAAAATACAGATGAATATCCAAAATATATAGCTAAATTTGAAGAGCAGTGCAATTTAGCTGTTGATGAATTGAATTTATATTACAATAGTTTATAATATCAAAAATTTTAATTATGGTAGTTACAAAAAAAGTTGAAGATATTTTAGTTATTTCATTCAAAAACTTAAATAAATTAAATATTTTAATTGCTCAGGCAGTTAAAGACGATTTAGCTCCTTATATAAATATTCCAAATAATAAATTAATTTTGGATTTGCAAGGTGTTGAATATATTGATAGTTCAGGTTTTGGAGTATTGTTGTCAGTTCTTAGATCTTCAAGAAAAAATAACAGTACTTTTAAGCTATGCAATATTTCAGGAGAATTAATGGAGCTGATTAAATTACTTAAGTTACAGAATATTTTTGATATATATGATGATTTAGAGAGTTGTGTTGAAAGCTTTAAAGCAGAGGCATAAATAAGGATTTCATTAAGAAATCCTTATTAATTTTTAAATTGAATTATTCCATCTGCTAACTCTACTTTAATATTATTCTTATTAATATTTCCTTTTATTATCTCTTTCGACAATTCATTTAAAATGTATTTTTGAATTGTTCTTTTTACCGGTCTTGCTCCATATTGTGGATTGTATCCATGCCGAGCTATCCAATTTATTACATCCTCGGTAACATTAAATTTTATTTGTTGATTATATAAATATTTTTTAACTGCATTTACTTGTATTTCAACTATTTGTTTTATTTCATTTTTGTTTAAAGGAGTAAACATTATAATTTCGTCTATTCTATTCAAAAATTCCGGACGAATGGTTTGTCTTAAAAGATTAAATACTTCATTTTGAGTGTTATACATCATATTATTTTTATCCTTATCAGTATAATCCGACAACCGCTCCTGAATAATATGAGAACCAATATTTGAAGTCATAATAATAATAGTATTTTTAAAATTTACTATTCTTCCTTTATTGTCAGTTAACCTGCCATCGTCAAGAACTTGCAGCAGTATATTAAATACATCAGGATGAGCTTTTTCAATTTCGTCGAGTAACACAACTGAATATGGCTTTCTGCGAACAGCTTCTGATAACTGTCCGCCTTCATCATATCCGATATATCCCGGAGGTGCTCCAATTAAGCGCGATACGGAATGCCGTTCCTGATATTCACTCATATCAATTCTTGTAATTAAGTTATCATTATCAAATAAAAATTCGGCAAGAGCTTTTGCCAGTTCGGTTTTACCAACACCAGTTGTACCTAAAAAAATAAACGAACCAATTGGTTTACTGCTATCTGATAAACCAGCCCTGTTTCTTCTTATGGCATCAGAAACTGCTGTAATTGCTTCGTTCTGACCAATTACCCGCTTATGTAATTCAATTTCAAGATTAAGTAATTTGTCTTTTTCGCTTTGAAGCATTTTACTTATAGGAATTCCTGTCCACTTAGCCACTACTTCGGCAATATCTTCGCTATTTACTTCTTCTTTAATAAGTGATGATTCGCTTTGAGTATTTACTAATTCAGTATTCAATTTTTCTATTTTATTTTCGATATTTTTAATTTTGCCGTACCTTATTTCCGCTACTGCGCCATAATCACCGCTCCGCTCGGCTTCAACGGCATCTTGTTTTAATTTTTCAATATACTCTTTGTTTTTTTGAATTTCATTAACAAGATTTTTTTCTGTTTCCCATTTTGCTTTATACTGATTTCTTTCATCATACAGTTGGGCAATTTGCTCGCTTAATTTGTTTTCCCTGTCTTTTAATTTTTCCCGTTTTATAGCTTCACGTTCAATTTCGAGTTGTTTAATTTTTCTTTCAATTTCATCTAACTCTTCCGGTACAGAATTCATTTCAATCCTGATTTTTGATGCAGCTTCATCTATTAAATCGATAGCCTTATCGGGTAAAAATCTATCTGAAATATACCTGTTTGATAATTCAACAGCTGAAATGATTGCATCATCTTTTATTCTTACTTTATGGTGATTTTCGTATCTTTCTTTTAAACCTCTTAAAATTGAAATAGTACTTAAAACGTCAGGTTCGTTAACCATAACAATCTGGAAGCGCCTTTCCAAGGCCTTATCTTTTTCAAAGTATTTTTGATATTCATTTAATGTTGTTGCGCCAATTGCCCGTAATTCTCCCCTGGCCAGAGCAGGTTTTAATATATTGGCGGCATCCATGGCTCCTTCGCTTTTACCTGCACCAACTAATGTATGTATCTCATCAATAAAAAGGATAATCTCACCATCTGATGATATTACTTCTTTAACAACCGATTTTAATCTTTCTTCAAATTCGCCTTTGTACTTTGCCCCAGCAATTAAAGCCCCCATATCGAGCGAATATAGTTGCTTGGTTTTTAAATTTTCAGGAACATCCCCATCAACTATTCTAAATGCCAGTCCTTCGGCAATGGCTGTTTTCCCAACTCCTGGCTCTCCAATTAAAATCGGATTGTTTTTTGTCCTTCTTGATAATATTTGCAGGATTCTTCTTATTTCATCCTCTCTGCCTATTACAGGGTCAAGTTTGCCTGATTGAGCCTGCTGATTTAAGTTAATAGCAAACCTGTTTAATGCATTATAGGTATCTTCTGCTGTTTGACTATTAACTTTTGATCCGCTTCTTAAATCCTGTATGGCTTTTTCAAGAGATGAAAAGGTAATACTATGGTCTTTTAACATCTGCGAAATATTATCACCACTCTCAAAAATTCCAAGTAAAATATGTTCAATTGATGTAAATTGGTCAGCATATTTTTTTGATAGATTTTGGGCTTTGATTAATGCTTTATTTAATTTTTCAGATAAATAGGGTGATCCTCCACTTACTTTAGGGTATGACTCAATAATGCTATCAAGGATTTTTTGCATAGAATTCGGATCAGCATTGAGTTTATTAAATATAAATGAAGTAACATTTTCTGCCATTTCAAATATAGCTTTTAACATATGGCCATTCTCAATGGCTTGATTATTTTTCGCTTCAGCAATATTAAAAGCTTGTTGAATTGCTTCTTGCGCTTTTATAGTAAAATTGTTCAGATTCATAGCAATAAATTTTAATTTAAAACAAAATTCTCAAATTTATTGCCATACTAATTAATATATTAATACTAATTATAAATACCTGTATTTTAATTGTTTATAATAATAAAAAAGATAAGATACAATTGCAGTATTATGCCAATATGACATTAACTCTTAACTGAAAATGAAAAATTGGCATAAAAAAGGCGGCTTATTTTAAGCCGCCTTAGATTATAATTATTGAAGAATAAATTTCAAGTAGTAAACATCTTCAGAAGTTAACCTGATATAATATGTTCCTGGTTCAAGATCATCTTTTTTCAATACAAACTGATCGCTGTCAATATCATTATATTGTTTAATTTTTATACCAGCAGCATTAAATATTTCTATTTTGCGTATAATTATTCCTTCTTTATTTGATCTTATAACTGTACTGTATATAAAAGGATTAGGTAAAATACTGAAATGAGTATTATCAATAGATGTAATATCTATACCAAGCTCATCCACATCAGTAATAGTTATAGTAAAGTCCTTATCATACGAAGCTTCGGCAGTATCAGTAGTTCGTACACTTATCATATAACTACTCTTAGTTTCGTAATCAAATATTTCATTAGAATAAAGAGTATCATCAACAATTGTGAAACTACTGTTATTATTTGTGCCAGAAATAAATGAATATGTGTGTACATCATCTTCATTAGGATCATCGGTGTTAAATTCTCCAATAAAAGTACCAGAAGGTTTATTTTCAGCAATTTGATTACTTGTTAATGATATATCAGTTGGTGCCTCATTAGTTGATTCTGAGCTTCTTAATCTGTTATCTTCCATATTTGATGCTGTACGTGCATATGGGCCAGCGCTTGCTTTTTCGTTGCCTGTTCTATATAGTGTATCTCCTCTTGAAATAGAAATGAGATAATAAGAAATACCTTCACGAATCGGATCATTATCTGTAAAGCTATTCAAATCATCTCAAAAGTCTGCTGCTTTTTGTCCTATTAAAGTCAGGCTATTTTCGGAAGAACCCCTGTAAATATTGTAAGTTCCGAATATAAATCCATCATAATGATTCCAAATAAGGTTCATTACAGTATCGCCTTCTGAGATTCCAATATTACTTGTTAAATGAATAGTCTTATGATGATCACTTAAGGCCGATTCATTTCCACAGGTGTCAACAACACTAATTTTATATTTTGCAGACTGAACCTTTGGATCAGAGTTTTCATCAATATAGTAATTATATTGTTTATGAGATTTAGTCCCGATTAGTTTATATTCATTAGCAACAATAGTTTCTTTGTATATTTTAAAGCTGTCAATTCCTTCATTAATAGCTTTATCCCAAAGAATCATGTTTTTATCTTCAGATGTATCAACAGTTACCATAAATATTTCCTGGAAAGCATAAGGTACTTTTGTAAGTACATAAACAGTATCAGCCGAACTACAATCATATACATTTGTTGCAGTAACAGCATATTCGCCCGTTGTGTCAACTGTAATTAATTGCGTTGTATCTGATGTGCTCCAGCTATATGTTAATCCTGTTCCACCAGCATCAAGATTTACAGGTATGCCGTAACATACAGTTACATCTTCGCCTAAATTAATTTGCGGAAGGCTATGAACCGTAACAATTACTGAATCTTCGAAAGTACAGCCAATATCATCCTCAACGATTAGGTCAATGGTATCTGTATTAAATACTGCTAATATACTATCTGTTGATTCACCTGAATTCCAATTATAACTGATATATTCACCAGGAATTAATACTGTGGTATCTCCTTTACATAGTGATTTATCATCACCTAATTCTGGAGCTGGGGAAACCTGAATATTTACACTATCCACAACATTTGATCCTCCGTTTGTAATGGTAACATAATACCAGTCTGTTTCTTCAGGTGTAATGGTTATTTCCTGGGTCGTAGCCCCTGTGCTCCATGTATAAGTATAATCTGCATCATTAACCTTTAATGTAACGGATTCCCCATAACATAAGGCTGTTGAGGCATTTTCAATACCAACAACTTTAACATATTCTTCTTTAACTAAAGTACTGTCGCCGTAACTATTTTTAGCCATTAAAGAAACATTAAATAAACCGGCAATATTATATTTTACCAATGGGTTCTGGAATGCTCTGTCATCTGCGTTACCACTTTCAAATGTCCATTTCCATGTAGTCGGGTTATTTTCTGATTCGTCTGTAAATTGTATTGAATCACCAATCAGGATTTCCGTTTTATTGGCTGAAAATTCTGCAACCGGCTTGGCAAATTTGGCATAATTTGATTTTGATGAGTAATAATATGAGGTATCTCCATTATCATCTACAATAGTAGTATCTGAATTTTTAACCATAATTTGGTAATATGTATCACCGGCTCTAACTTCAGCATCAATATATGATTTTTCTTCCTCAGCACTTATTTCATCTAATATGCTGAGAGAATTAGGATTAGTGCCATACAAAATAAAATACCTGTCATAATCGAAACCATTGTAAGTATTCCATTCCAGTTTATTATGATTTCCAGAAGCTTTGCTAATTAATAGTTTTATGGTGTTTTGTGTTATACTCATATCAGATTCATTACCACATGTATCAATTATTGAAATGGCATACTTGTATTTATAAAAATCGGTATTTACATCTTCATCAATATACATATTTAATGAATCAAACGGTATTGTATCAATTGCAGTATATTCATTTATTGATTCTTCTTTGTAAATTACAAAAGAAACAATACTATCATCTTCAGGATAGTCCCATACTATTTCAACATCCCCGTCGCTATTAACAGTTGTATATGCTAATTCCTGTTCATTATAAGGATGGATAAAAGATAAATTAACTGAATCGGAATTTTCGCAATTATGAGTATTTGTAACAGTTACACTATATAATCCATTTTCTGTAACTTCTAAAGTACTTGATGTAGAATCGTTATTCCATAAATAGGTTGAGGCAGTTCCTGCATCTAAAATAATTACTTCCCCATAACAAACTATTTGATCACTACCCAGGTTAACAACAGGTTTGTCATGCACAGTTATTGTTAAAGCACTATCAGAAGTACCACAACTGTTTGTGGCTTCAAAAAGGTATTCGCCTCCATCGCTGCTTAATAAATTATTTAAAGTAATCAATGTATCAGTTTCGTCATTGATAATAACATTATTTAATTTCCATGAATATGATGGTGTTTGTTCGCTTGTTGCCAATCCTTTAATAGTAATTGAGTTACCTTCGCACAATGCGGTATCCTCATCAAGGTATGTAATTACTGGTAATAAATTTACGGTAATTTCAACTTCGTTAGAACTGTCAACCGGTTCACAATCACCCGATACAATGCACCTGAATTTAATCCCATTAAGACTATAATCTACATTTAACAGGTGTAATGAATTTATATCAACATCAATATATCCTGCACTATCAGTTGCAGTTTCCCAGGAAGTGCCTTTGTTAATTTCCCAGTTATATGAAATATTATCGCCTGTTGCATCAATAGTTAATGATGTATCAACTCCTTCGCAAATGGTTAAATTAACCGGCTCAACAGTAATTTCAGGACTTTTATTTATTGATAATGTTATGGTATTTGTGTTTAAATTGCCACAAACACCTATTACTTCGCAATAATACTGGTAACCTTCAAGCGTAATATCGACACCTGATATTGATAATGAATCGGTAGTAACTTCATTATAATAATCCATATTAAGCAAAGCAGACCAGCCTCCACCATCATTTTCGTACCACTGATAACCTGATATTGAACCAGATGCTTCTGTTTTAAAATATGTGCTTTTGCCTTCGCAAACAGACTTATCAGCAGGTTGCTGTGTTATTGAAGGAGCAGTATTTATAGTGAGTTGTACTTCATTTGAAACAGCATCCGGATCACATTCTCCCGAAACAGTGCACCTGTATAAATATCCGTTAACAGCAGATGTTGCTCCGGTTAATATAAGTGTATCAGTTGTAGCGTCAGAATAGATTCCTGCATTAGTAACTTCAGACCATGTAGAACCATCATCTGTACTATATTCCCATAAATAGGCAGTGATGTTATATCCGGAAGCTACAATACCAAATAATGTATCGCTTCCTTCGCATATTTCAGCATCAACCGGTTGTGAGGTAATATTTGGTAATTCATAAACCGTTAATGTAACTGAATTAGAAGTGGTTACTCCGCAATCGTTAGTAACCTCGCAACGGAACTGTGCATTGTTTAAGTCTATTATAGCATTATTAATAGTAAGTGTATTTGTTTCGCTTCCTGAATAAACTGTACTGTTAATAATATTTGTCCATACTCCGCCATCGAATATTTGCCATTGATAATCAACAATATCTAATACAGTAACAGTAAATGAAGTTGAACCGCCTTCACAAACTTGTTTATTAGTTGGTTGAGCATCTATTTCCGGCGTTGTATTAACATTTAATACTGAGTAATCTGAAGTAACAGGGGTGCCACATTCTCCTGATACCTGACAAGTATAATAATAAGTATTTTGACTTTCAGTTACAGATGATAAGGTTAATATGGGTGAATCTGATCCGACTGGAGATGTAGTAGGAGGACTTCCAGGTTCATATTGTGTCCAAGCATAGTGTAATCCTGTACCGCTGGCAACAATTTCGTAAGTAACATCATCTCCCTCGCAAGCTGTTTCTAAACTAGATGGCTGCGTAACAATTGAAACAGACTCTTTTACTGTTAATTTTGCATAATTTGAGGAAATTGCTAATCCGGATCCGCCGCCTAATACAACACAACGGTATAAATAACCATCCATAGACGCATCAATACTGGTAACCTCATATGAAGAACTATTTGCTCCTGATATATTGGAAAAGCCATTACCATCATCTTCCTGCCATTGATATGCCGATGCACCCGTTGCAGTAATAGTAAAAGTATGATTTGTGCTCGGACAAACACTGGCATTAGATGGATGTTGGGTTATTTCGGCATAATCATCAACACTTAAAACTACTTCAACGGTTGAATCGTTTAATCCACATCCATCAGTAATATAACATCTGTAAAGGGAGTCTCCCATTGTTGTTTGGGCATCAGTAATAATTAAGCTTGAACTATCGGTATTACTAAAATGTGTATTTTCCGGCACGCTTTCCCAACTTCCTGTTTTCCCGTCATCAATGCGTTGCCATTGGTAGGTCAGGTCGTACCCGGTAGCTTCAAATTCGATAGTTCCATTACTATTTGTTGCTATACCTTTACTTGTATCAGGTTCAATGGTAATATTAATTTCATCACGTATTATTATTTGTGCTATTTCTGAAGTGTCATTTGGTAAACATCCATTGCCACTATATGCAATACATCTGATTTCTACACCATCCTCTACTGGCATGACTCCTGTTCTGGTAAAAGTGGATAAAGTTTCCCCTGAATAATCATACCAATCATCTCCAACAATATAATATTGCCATTGATAACTACCAGCATTTGTGGCAGTAACTGAGAATACAGCATCATTTCCTTCACAAACTGTATCATTTTCTGGTTCAACTGTAATTTCAGGTGCTTCAATAACAGTTAAAATGGCTGCACTTGAAATATCATTATCACATTCGCCTAAAGCACTACACCGGTATTGATATCCATTCATTGAACTGCTTACATTACTCAAAGTAATAGATATACCGGTTGCCCCTGTCATATTGGTCCAGTTATTACCATTATCAATACTTCTTTGCCATTGGTAACCTGTTGCATTAGAAGCAGCTATAGTAAATGTAGGCGAGCCGCCTTCACATTCGGTTACATCGTCGGGTTGGTCTGTAACAGAAGGATTTGCTTTAATAGTGAGAGTAGTAATATCTGAAGTAACAGGTGGCGAACATTCACCGGATACAATACACCTGATATACCTGTCTTCAGTACTTGAAGTATTTAGGGTAGAATCGTTTATGCCTGTATTTGTCCAGTTTATGTTATCAACTGAATAAGCCCATTGATATGAAAGCGTACCATACCCGTTAGCAGTTAAAGAAAAAGTGGTAGTTTCTCCTTCACAAGCTTCTTTAGCTGAAGGTTGATTTGTAATTTCAGGAGCCTGGTTTACGGTTAATGATTTATAATTTGCCCATTCGTAACCACATTTACCAATAACCTGGGCCCTGTATAATTTTCCGTTTAAATCATCGCTGGCAGCTATTTCTAATGTGTCAGTGTCAGTGCCGCTATAAGCACCTCCATCCGATAGTTGTTGCCAGCTACCACTATTATATATGTACCAATTATAATCAAGCCCTGTTCCTGTGGCCTGAATTCCAAATTTAGCAGTAGAATTTTCACAAGCATATACATTATTATATTGTGCAATAATATCTACTTCATCATAAATTGTAAGTGTTGCAGGATTAGAAGTTACAACAGATCCGCATTCTCCATCAATAATACATTTATATTGATAACCATTAAAGGAAGAAGGAGGAGAAAATATTTCTAATTCGGTATATTGTGCACCACCGTAATATGTTCCATTATTAATATCGCTCCATGAGGTTCCTCCATCAGTGCTAACCTGCCATTGATATTGATTGTTATATCCATAAGTTTCGCAAATAAAATATCCATCATCACCCGGGCAAATAGAATCATTTGAAGGGTGTGCGTATATTTCTGTTTCCTGGTAAACATCCAATCTTGCTCTTGTGGTAAAAATTCCATTCGTATCACATTGATTGGTAATTAAACATTCATAATAATAATTATCCATACTTAATGACGGGCCATCCACTTCCAATTCATCAGTTGTATATCCATTATAAATACCACCATCAGTTGAAGAATTTATTAATGTTCTTGTTCCGTAATATGAAGTTCTTCTATACCATTGATAATTTAGACTATATCCTGTTGCACCAACAGCAAAATAGGCTTGCCCAACGTCTTCGCATGTGCCATCTGTGGTAGGTTGTGTAGTAATTGAAGGAGATTCATATACTGTTAAGTCAAAAGATCTGGAATAAGTATGTCCATATGTATTGCTTACTTTACATTCATAAGTCCCTTCATGGGAGGGTGATAGTGAAGAAATAGTATAACTTGATGATGAAGATACAACAGTTCCGTTTTTATACCATGTGTATGATGAAGGGTTGCCACTTGCTGTAACTTCCATAGTAATACTTCCACCTTCACAAATTTCCTGGTCTGAAGTTGGATCATAGTCTGTTATTTCAGGGATTGTTCCATAACGTGCTAAATATTCATATTGTTTACTACCTGCGCTCATAAAATCGCCAACTGCATAAATATAATTATCATCGTAAGCTATACTTCGTACTTCATCATTTGTTATCACACCCATTCCTGAACCCATTGGTATCCAGTCTTTGCCATCCCAATAGGCAATATAATCGCCATCCTGATCACCTCCGGCATCAGTAAAATATCCGCCGGTATACACATTATTACCTACAACTTCAATGCTGTAGACAGTACTTGATAAACCTGTTCCCAATGATTCCCAAGATGTACCATTCCATTTAACAATTTTATCACCATAGCTATCTCCAATATTACTAAAAGAGCCACCTATATATATATTTGAAGAATTTACATATTTAATTGCATAAACATAATAAGGATAAAAGGAAGTGTTCCCAATTGCAGAATGAGATCCGTCAGTTGCAATTTGTGCTAAACGGTCGGCATAAGTATCGCCATAAGCATCAGAAAAAGCTCCGCCAATAATAACAGTATGGGTTGAGATTGCAAATCGACCACCAAAAGCATCCAGCGAATAAACCGAACCATTTAGTGAAGGAGTGGATGAAGTCCCTACACGATCAAAAACTGTTGTTCCCGGAACCCATAAACATAAATAATTGGCATTACTAACTCCTCCTGCAGCGGTAAATGAACCTCCAATATATAATCTTTTTGCATAAGTTGGGGGAGTTCCAAAATAAAGTAATGACGAATGATAGTCTAATGCACTCACACTTCCGTTTAGTGGAGTTGAGGTTAAAGCAGAAAATGTATTGGTTGATTTATTGTAACTGGCAACATAATCGGCATTACTATTTCCGCCAGCATTTTCAAATGCACCACCAACCCAAATAGTGGTTCCGTCGGTAGCCAGGCAAAAAGCAGTACTGCCTAAACCCGTTTCACAGGCTTTCCATTGGCTTGCAGAAACATCGTAATATGCCATTCTATCGGCTTCGGGTATGCCTCCTGCATTAAAAAAATTACCTGCAATAAAAACATCTCCGTCATTATCAACAACAACATCATAAATAATACCTGATACACTACTTGCCATGTTGTACCATTTTGTTCCATCATGCATGGCAATTCTTCTAATGTATTCGCCAGCTAAAGCCGAGAAAGCGCCTCCTATATAAAATTCAGAATTGGCATCATCATAAAACATGCAATACACATCAGATGTTGGGTATCCATCGTTGCTGTGCCTATCCCAAGAACTACCATCCCAAATGGCTAACCTGTCAGCATAAGTATCGCCGCCTGCATCTGTAAAATCACCGGTAACATATACATCTCCATTTATTATTTCAATATCTCGTACCTCGGCATTTAATCCGGTGCCAAGTGCTGCAATGGCTCCATTTTTGTAATGACATAAAGCAATTCTATCAGCTGCTGTTATGTTTCCTGCATCGGTAAAAGTACCACCTGCATAAACTTCATATGTTGACCCTGACCATTTAACTGCATTTACAATGCCATTACCAACACCAACACCAGCCGGATAGTAATTATATGTAGAGAGAAGACAACCTGTTACATTTCCTCCGTATGAATCAAAATTTCCACCTATCCATAAGAATCCTCCTCCAATATCTAAATCATAAATATAATCTGAAGAGGAAAAAGAAGGTGAACCAACTGCACTCCAGCTACTACCATCCCATTTGGCAATTTTATTTGTATTTGAAACACCACTAACACTTGTAAAATAGCCACCAATATATACATCTGTACCATCAACTGTAATAGCATATACTGTACTGTTTGCACCGGTACCCATAGCACTCCAGCTACTACCACTCCATTTAGCAATTTTATCAGCTGTAGTAATACCACCGGCATCATAAAATGAACCGCCCACATATAAATATGTACCATCGGTAGCTAATGCATATACCGTGTTATTTAATGGAGTTGAGCCTAAAGAATACCAACTGTATCCATTCCAGTATGCAATATAGTCGGCATCTTCTTTTCCACCAGCATTAGTAAAAGAGCCACCGCAATATACTTTTGTGCCAATTTTACAAACTGCACGAACTGTGCTGCCTAATCCATTATATGTAAAAGGATCACTCCAACCAGCATCGGATCCTTCCGCTTTTAAAAAAGTTGGTTCTTCATCGTCGCCACTTACTAGTTTAAAACCAATAGCAGAATACGAGCCACTAGGGGCATCCATATTTATCGTTCCATCTTCATTAAGTATTTCGCTTAATGATCCGGAATTGATGACTTGATCTGTTGTGTTGCTTGAAAATGCCTGAAATAATGCAAAACAAGCAAAAATAATGAGGAGTAAAAATACATTTTTCATAATAATAGATTTATATTAATTTATTTTATATTCAATAGGTTAATCTTGTAGTACTGAAAGGGTAATAAAAGTATAAATTTACTTCTATAATATATAATTTCCAAGATATAAAACGGATTTTTTGATGAATGGATAATTTGAATAAAAGAATGTTTAAAATTAATGGATTAATTACTAATTTAATTGAAAGAAATATGTATTTGTAAATAAATTATTTAAATTTTTAAATATTATTTGTTATAACAATGAGTAATTTGGATTTTAAATGTTTTATGGAAATTGTTGCTATTTAATATTGTATAAGTATTATTGGCTATAGTTTAATAAAGAGTTTTTTTTTGTATTATTTTTGGACTATAGTCCAAATTTTTATCCGGGATATTTTTATTCCGTCAGCTTTAGCTGACGGTAATAACCTTTTAAAAAGGTTACAAAATTCTTACCGTTGGCTAAAGCCAACGGAAGTAAAATCACTAAAAGGAAC
>Ga0272441_10007843_pt1 | contig 17197 bp, 29 predicted proteins | sample SSMProp6N_FD_193582 | JGI IMG/M metagenome (GOLD analysis project Ga0272441, IMG submission 193582) | Marine sediment archaeal communities from Little Sippewissett salt marsh, Falmouth, MA, United States - SSM-Prop-6N | ecosystem: Environmental > Aquatic > Marine > Wetlands > Sediment ...
ACTCATAACATGAAATCGTTTTCCTTTACCTTCTCCTCTTTCACCAATTACTTCAATGTCTAATGATTTTAATCTTTCCTTTGTTGTTGATGATATATGTTGTTTCTTAGGATTAAATGGACGGCAATCAAACCTATCCTTTACTCCATCTTTATCTGTGTCAAATCCGAAGTGGATTTTTATTGGTTTGACTTTCCAATAGTTAGGTATTCTCGCTTTCTGTTTCATTCTATCAACTTGAAGAATTTCTTTCTTCCTTCAATATATTCCTTTTCCGTTGGCCAATCGTACCTCTCATTTACTTTCTCTTCTGCATAACGGTCTGCTTCAACTTCATAAGGATTTGATTCATAAATATCAAATTCTCTCTCATTTCTTGGAACAACAACACCAGATTTATTTACGTAACTGCTGTATTTATCAATGAACTTCGGGTCTCTTCTTTCTTGTTCTTCGTGTTTCATTTCATGGAACATTGTTCCTGCTGTTTTGGCTCTTAATTGTCTGTTATAGTCTGTTACTCCCTTTTTAAAACCTTTTGGTTGTTCGTGATATTCTCTTCTTTTTCTTACAACAATTGACCTATGTTGTTGTGTTCCTAATGGTTGGTTTTTTAATGCTTTACCAACAGTATAAATTATATCAAATTCTTCATCTTCTTCTTTCAACCTTTCAGCTTGACCTAACAATGAAGGAAATTCCTTGAAAAGACTTATTATCTCGCGGTATGTTTTTGGTTCTAGTTTTTTCGCTTCTCTAAATGGTATAAAATCACCATTTCTTCTAATAATTATTATGTCGAGATTTTTTATTCTTTGCATTGTAGTATCAGATACGTGTTGTTTTCGTGGATTGAATGGTCTACAATCCTTATAGTCTTTGACTTTGTCTTTATCTGTATCTAAGTTGAAATGTAACTTTAATGGCTTTACTTTCCAGTAGTTTCGCATTTTTACACATCTCATATTTCTAATATTTCTTCAGCTATTTTGTGTATCTCATCAAGTGTTAATTTGATATCCATTGTTCTCGAAATGTAACAGACCGAATCAATTGCATGGTCTAATTGTTTGTATTCAGGCATTCTATTCCATTCAGTAATGCCAATTGATACTTGTATCTGTTCAATCAAATCATCAAGAGCTCCGTCCATTAATTCTTTTTTTCGACTAATATGGTTTTTTCTTCTTTTTTCGATTCCCTCTTCCTCTTCCTTTAGAGGTTTTACTCCATAGTAGTTCGGAAATTTCATAGGCCACCAAAGAGGTTTGACCCTCTAAGGTGGCAAATAGGTCGGTGCACCGCGGTAGTTGCGGTGGTCACCAACTTGGCAAGTTAGTGACTCTAACTTATGCTGGAAACACTAATAGTTCATGATGTTTTTTCTTCATATTAGATGGTAATTCTTTTCGTGCTTTCTTTCTTGCTTCTTCTCTTGTATCAGCATAGACAAAACTTGTATGCTCATATCTTATACGCCATTTTTTCATTTTTCTTTTACCTTCTTCTTTTTTTCTTTAGTATTAATCCGCCCCTTACTTTTACTTTTCTATTCTCACTCCTTTTAGTAGACATTCTTTTCTTATTACTATCCAACCTACTGCTAAGTGATAATTTACTCATACTGACGCAAATCTCCTGCTTTTGTATATAATTTGACTTTGTGGCCGGCTTTCATGTATTTTTCAGCTTCTTCAGTTTGCATGAACTTATCTATTTTTTTGCCTGATTCAGTGATAATACTTACAACCCATACTGGTTTTGGGTCGATTACTTTAACATCATTTATTAACTTCTTTTTTGGCTTTACGGTTCCCATCTAAAACTTCACCCCCTTTGGTTTGAAGAAAACATCTTTCTTTCCTTTTTTGAATTTAGTCGCTCTCCATATATCAGGAACATCATACGTTCTTTCTTTATAACCTGCTATTCTTTTGTGTTTTATTTTTCTATCATGTTTTGGTTTTGCGCCTTCTGTTTCTGGAAAAATTATTGGTATTTTTTTCTTTTTAGTTTTTATTTCTATGTCGGTGTCAATATCATATTCTTGTTGTTGAAGTTGTTCTTGATGCTGGCCTTGAATTGGTGGTTGAGTCTGTCCAATTGATTGTCTTTGGATGATATCAGTCTTCGTTTCTGGTGTTAAAGAGATTGATGGTAATACGTCAGTTCGCGGCTCAGTTTTTATACCAATGTGTGGTTTAATCATATCATGGCGAATAGGTTTTATACTAAAAAATTCTGATGGAGCTCTTATATTAGTCTTCGGAAATCTGAGTGCATTTGGAATTCGTGATACTCCATAACCAGCAAATGCAATCGGTGCTGCTAAGCTTCTGGCTATTCCCATTGCTGCTGTTGTTTCGCCAGGGAATATTGGTGCTCTTTTTATTGGGCCTTTGAAGTATGGTGATGTACCTTTCCAGTGTGAATGTATCATTGTTGTCATGCCTTCTTCTGCTGCAGCAATTTCTGAAGCAGTTGGTGCTCCTGTGTAAGCTTCACCTCCAAACTCTGTTCCGAAACGTCGTGTTGTTATAACTGCAGAGTCGACTTGTTTGAATCTTTTGCTACCTTTTCCTGGCAATCCTCTAGCAAGCTTGCGGCTTTCTTTGCTAGCTATAAAGTCACGGAGTTTGTAGAAACGTGGTTGTTTGGTAACGCTTGGAACACTTGTCCTTATTATCCCACGAGTTTCTCCAATTAACAATTCTCCTTCTGGTGAAAGAACTCCTTTAATATGACCAGATGGAGTTCTATAGTATGAAGGACCTTTTTCTTTTATACCAAAATATTTTTTAGGGATAAGTTCTTTTTCAGGAACATATCTTTTACCCCAATCCTTTTCGTATGTTTTTATTCTTTTGAATAAGTAACCCTGTTGTCTTTCAGTTGCAGAACCGTAACCCTTGATTATATCTTCTTTGGCTACCATTGTATATTTTGGTACTGGTTTTTCCATTCCAGTAAAACGTTTGAATCCAGTCTTTGCTTTTCCGATTGCACCAATTTTAAATTGATGAAGTTTCTCAGCTATTGATATTCCTTCTGATGGTGCTTGTCCAAGAAGCTTTTGTCTATAATATCTTCCAAGTGAAGTTGGTTTTTCTGTGGAAAAAGCTTTAAGCCTTTGGACCCAAGTTGGTTTGCCAACCCACGATGTTTTAGCTTTAGATTGAATCCTAGATAAAGCTCTACTAGTAAGACTGCGGTAACCTGTTGTTTTAACAGGAGTTTTTCTAAGAGTCGTTCTAATAGCTCTAGTTGCTCCTGTTGGTAAAGTCTCTGACATAAGATATCTTACCTTTCCCGTACCAGTCATTATTGATGTTCCACCACGCATACCATATATTCGAGGAACATAAGTCGGCGTCTTTCCATAGATGTAAGTTTCAAGTGGTTGTAATTTCGGAAATGCACGTTCCCAACCTTTTGGAAATTGTTGGTATACTTTTGTACCAATTGTCCGAACTCCTGACGTTATTCGTGGTGTTACTGCTTTTCTCAATGCTGATACTCCTTTACCAGCTCCATAAAAACCAATGAGTTCACCGCCAGTTGCAAATAGTCCGGAGATTGGGTCTTTGGTAAAACGTTCCCATGCACCAGGTGATTTTCCCGTTATCGCACCAACGCCTTCGCTGATTCCAGTTTCGATTATTCCCGTTGGACCACCGGGTCGTATCTTGTATAATGCTTCTCCAACGTCTGGTAATATAAGTGTTTTTCCTCCAGTAGCAAATTTGATTACGGTTTGCGGTAAAGTAATGGGAAAAGCTAAAGCTTGTAATCCAGCGTGTGCAGCACTTGAAGCCCATCTAACTGGTGCCGGCATTTCATAAAAATATTTTTCGTGGTGTTGTTCTGGAGTTAAAGTCAGTTTGTCCCACGCTTGCCGTCGTATTGCACCGACATCAACGTCAACTTGTGGTCCTGCTCCGGCGTAGATTCCGCCGATTCCTCTTGCACTGGTGAGTTTGCTTGGGTCTGTTCTAAGTGTTCCGACTTCTCCACTCTCTATGTATTTGTCAATCATACTTTCCTTTCTGGCTTTCATGTATTCAGAGCCGCCAGGATAGTATTTCCATTCTGACATTGGAACACTTGCCATATCGCCGAAATCCATTTGATATTTGAATTGTTCGACTTCTGGTAGTTTTTCATATTTCTTTTGAAGTTTTACATTAAAGACAGCTTCACTTGTTACACCAATATCTGGATAGAGTCCTTCATCAGCTATACCAAGGAACTGTCGGTAAGCGGTATCAATAAATTCTTTTTCCATTCCAAGACGTTTTACTTCTGGAGGTACTTGTGATTTTATTTGTGTCTTAATATCTGTTGGTATATATTTGTTGCTTTTGTATTCATCGAGATAGTAATCCATCATTGTCTTTTGCCACTCCTTGGAGGTTGGTGCTTCAAGTATTAATTCATCATTTCCAGTTTTTGCTCTTATCACTCTGCTACCTTGCGAAATCAAGTCTCCTTGGTTCTTTTCAAAATGACTTGCTTTCCAAACAACTTTTTTGATGTCTCCAGCAGAAGTCTCATATTCAATATAAATAGATTGGTCTGGTCGAATAGTGATGTTTTCATTCTTAAAAATATCAGGTTTTGGTGGTTCGTTTGATGGCCTTGCGGCGATGTTGCCGAGTGGAGGAAGCGTCTCCTCTTTTGCTTTCATATGTTTTTCTACAAACGTTTCTTTCTTTTTACCAGGAGTTTCTTTTTGAGCGATATCGACGATTTTAGAAGTTACAGGTGATTTTATTACAAATTCTTCAAAACCTTCTTTTGCTTGTTCGATATCAGGTTTTGGTTCTGATGCTGGTTTTGGCCCTGAAGTAGGAGTCTTGGGTTTTGGTGGTTCAGGTTCTTTTATGGTTATTGGTTGAACTGGTTTAGGCAACGTTGATACTACTTCTTTAAAACCTTCTTTTGCTTTTTCAAGTTTGTCGGTATCAATTTTTGGCTTAGTAACTTTTTTTGGTTTTGACTTAGGCTTTGGTTTTGGTTGCTTTGGTTTTGACTTAGGTTCTGGTTTAGATTTGATGTTCTTAATGACCGTACCGATTTTCGTTGATTCAACTTTCTTAGTGAATTTCTCCTTTAGGGCATCGTCTATTGGCAACAGACACACCCCCTAATCAATCTGATATAAAATAAGCTACCTTTCATTTGACCGACCTGTATAAAGTATCGGCATCTAGGTATAAATAATTTTTTATAGTATATTATATAGTATAAGCAATGGTTAGATTAATGGTATGACTAATCGCCGCCCCAAGTCTTTGGGCCAAATGATTTTTTCTCTTTTTGTTTCTTTTCTTGTTTTTCTTTTTCTTCTTTTGGCTTTTTATCTTCTTCTTTAGTATTTTTCGGAAGAACTGCTGGAATAAACCAGATAAAAAGGAATAAAACAGAAGCAGAAACAATAATAAAAATAACAATTCCAGAACCAAAAAAGACTTGGAATGGTTCAAATATCTCTTTTAGTTCTGTGTCATTGAATGAATCAATGGTGTTGTTAGTGTGGTTTATTGTTGCAAACACGATGAACATTATTCCCATAGCAAGTATGGAATAAGTGAGAGTGGTGGAGAATCTCATGCAGAGCCGTAGTCCTTAACCAACTTATTGATATTTAACTTTTTTGCTAAAGTCATGGCTAAGTTGAGGTCTTCTTGTTTGTAAACTGTAATTTTATTCTCGTGGCACTCTACCGATATCACATCTTCACTACCATCATTAATGTTAAATGACTCTAGTTCTTCATCTTCCCATTCCCAGTCGTAATCTTCTGGTATGTTTTCGGTTATTATTGACTTTGATGATTCTTCAATTTTCAATGTTTCTTCAGGTTCTTCCTTCTTTTTTTCTTTAACTTTTACTTGATGTGGAAAATGTCTTACAAGTGATACTTGCCACCATGGAAATAATTCATAGATTCCATCTGGTATTGTCTTGATTAAAATCCCGTGGTCAGTAATAGCATGAAGATGTCCTTCAATTTCTTCAAAGTCTTGTGATATCACTAATACCTTGCGGCCTTTGAGTTCTGTTATTTCAACAAGCGTTTCAATATTTTCTATCATTTTCTTCCTCCTAAGATAATATCCAATACTTCTTCAGGTGTTGCGTTCTCTATATTAGAATACCTTTTGTCAATCATATATATTATTGTTCGTTGTCTTTCTTTTTCTATAGAGCATATCATATTGATATTTATTATATCATTGCTACCATTTTCGGTAACTAAAAAGCTTTTTCTTTTATACATATCAACACCATAAAGAAAAGATTAAGGGAGAATATCCCTTTTCTTTTTAATTTTTATTTTTTCTGTATGAGTGTTTTGTTTTGGTGTTGGTTTCACGGGTTCTGGTTTTTTGTCGCGTTCTTTTAACTCTTTGACTTTCTTTTGTTTTGCTTCATTATAATTGTCTTCTCTGTTTATTTCTTGAATTATTGGTAACAAAGCTCCCCACTCCTTTAATCCAAGGTCATTTGGTCGAGCTACTCTGTTCGTAAGTGCTGCACCGGTTGATTCGCTGCTTACTCTTGTTTGTTCTATGAGTTTACCGACGTCAAAGCCTGAACTGTCGCCACCGCCGGCAAATATCCTTAGGTCGGCTGCTTCTAATGCTCTTGCACCAGCAATTCCAACTTCCTTTTGCATATCGACGATTTTCTCAACGACTTTAGCAATCAAACCATTTGCGCCATATTTGTTAAGAGCTTTTTGTAGTTCTTCGTTACCCTTAGCTTCTGCTAAAAGGACTTCTTTTACTGCAGTTGCTCTGGCAAGACCTTCTTCACGTATCGGTGCTGCTTTACCTTTGGCTTGTTCTTCTGCTCTGATTCTGTCTCCTTGGCCTTCAAGTTCTTTTTGTTCTCTGTTGATTGCTTCAACTTCTTTTCTTTTCTCTGCGTCAATCTTTGCAACTTCTCTTTGTTTTTCTGCTTCGACCGCTGCTCGTTCTTTATTGATTTGTTCTGTTTTAACTTGTTCAACTTTTTCAACTTCTAATGTTTCTTCTCTGGTAATCTTTTGTTGTTTTGCAACTTCTTGTTTCTTTAACTCGTCTCTCTTAGCAATCATTTCATCTCTTTCCAGTTCTCGTTTCTTTGCGGTTTCTTCTGCTATTGCCTCTTTTAATCTTGCTTCTTTGATTTCCTCTGCGTTCTTCATTCTCATCTCAGAATTAATTTTAACTTCCTCGATAGCAGATATATCAGAGATAACATGTGGTGGTTCTTTCTCGCCGCTAATTGGTTTTGATGGGTCCTTGAACTCGATTAATTCAATGTCTTCTAAACCAAGTCCATATATTCCAAGAGCTTCAGCAAGTGGTTCCCTTACTTGTTCCATTACTCCATCTCTGTCATTGATGATTTCACGAACTGTTCGTTTGGTGGTGACATCACGGACTGTTGCTCTGACGATATTGATTGTTTGGTCTTTTAATTCATCAAGACCAGCAGGAAAACGTTTTGCTGCTTTGACTACATCTTTGATTACGACGTAAGCTCTGATATCGGTCTCGAAACGAGCTCTGTTCTTGTCGAATGCAAGAAAGTCCGGAACGTTTATAGTGATGATTTTTAGTGGCATCCTGTGGACGACCATACCATAAGCAGGTATCCATGAAGGTATTTTGAAATAAGCTGCCTTTGTTTTATCATCAAGGATTTTTTCAGTCCCATGTTCTGGGTGGGATGAAAATGTTCTCATTCTTCCGCGTTGGATAACAACATCAGCTACATTGGCCGGTACTAGCGTGTATAATATAAATGCTACAATGATTGGGACTAATATTCCAAGAATTATTATAATCCATAACCACCATAGTCCTAACAAGATATCTATCATTTTTTCACCAAAATTTCTCTTATACTACGTAATTTTTCATATAATTCTTTGTTTGATTTGCTTAATTCTTTGTTTTTTTTATTTGTTCTTCTATTCACCTGCACCAAGTAAATTATAGCTCCTTCTTGTTCTGTAAGACTTTCATGTTTTTGTGATTTCGAAAGAGCTTCTCTATGAACTTTTTCAACTTTTTTTATTCCTTTCATTCTTGCTTTCCTCCTTTTTCTCTAAAACTTAACTTGATACGCATATCATAGACTTTTGGATTTATGACCCTGTTTAACAACAGAGAACATGTTCCATCTTGTTCCATGACAAATATATCAAGTCCGTTGTCTATTGCTTTAAGTGCCTCCATTAAATCATTATGTGATTTAAAAATAATGAAGTCACCTTTAACTTTGTCGCCAATTGATATCTCGACGACATCAAATTGTGGTTTGTCTACCATTTTTCTTTTCCTCCAATTTCTTCTATTTTCCAAGGCTTGTTTAATGCATAAATGGAAATGCGTCGTGCTATTCTTGCAAGACCAATTATTTCAATTGATATTCCCAATAACAAAAGAAATATTAATATTCCCATTATCATTAATATCTGACACCTATTATTTTCTTATCTGTATTCGGTTGAAGTAATATGTTTATTACAGCTAAGACACTGCTTATTATTGTTAAAATACAGAAAACTAGACTAGTCATATTTAAACCAAGTATTTTAGAAATAACTGTAAAAAGTGTAAGTGTACCTATGACACCAATAGAGAACAAAACGCTTGTTGGTATTCTTTTTTCTTCGTGTTCTATTGTTTTTTTATTTGAATCTTTCTTAACTGTTGTAAGACTTTTCTTTTTCATTTTATTTTTTCTAGCCATTTCTCGTTGACAGTCTTTGCAATACGGCTGAAGGCCATCAGACCTTCTCTTGTGTTTATGGTATTCAGTAGTTGGTTTTTCAACTTTACAGCCTGCGCATACTTTCTTCTTTTTTTCGTTCATATTCTTTCTCTCCTTTTTTTGTTTTTCTTTTCTCAAACCATTCTTTTATTTTATTGATACTATCTTTAGTATCTGTACTTCTAATATAAGTAATAGCTTTTATCAAATTGATTATAAGCCATATTATAAGAAAAAACCATATTGTGTAAAGGATGATATAGAATTCATCCTGCCCAAACCATGTAGGTAACTCCATAGTTATCAGTATTTGGTATTATGGTATATGTATATAAAGGTTTCTAAAAATTTAATACTTTCCTACCATCATAATTATTAGGGGGGAGGTGACGGAGAGAATAAATGAAAAACTAATGGCCATTTAAGGATGACTTTCCTTCCTCCGTCAGTATAATATATCTACTATTAGGTATTTAATACTTTCTAAATAAGTTAGACCATTACGCCGGAGGTAGGATTCGAACCTACGTTCTCTCGTTTACAAGACGAAGTAACTCTATACTTCACTTCCATAAGGAGATAAGCGCAAAGAGTATAATAGCGCCATACCACTAGGCCACTCCGGCAAGAAATAAGAGGATTAAAAGTTATCCTCTATATATTTTATTTGTGCGTTTGTATCTTTTTCAGACATTTCAACGAACTTAAAGATTTTCTCTGACCATCCTGATATCTCAGCTACTGAGTTGTCGGACTCTGGAAAGTTTACTGTTCCGTAACCAGTGAGGTCGATTACATATGTTTTTACGTTAGGATTGATATTTTGTTTGTACTTATTAAGCTCGCTTCTGACTGTATTTTCGTTATAAAAGAAATATCCAGTGTTGTCGTATAGTTGGCAATCAGTAAATATGAAGATTCTGTCAACATGTGTTTTCGTAGTGTTTAACCAGTTAATTGCTTTCCAACCATTTGTCGAACCGCCAACGTTTATTTTTGAAAGGTATCTTACTGTTTGTAATATTCCTGAATCTTTGTTTGGTTGAATGATTTTGAACGTGTCAGCGAATAAACCATAAGCGCTTTCTTCAGTAAACTTGTTGAGTCCTGCTGATAATACAAGACCAATTTCAGCTGGTACTATTTTTGAATGTTTTGATATTGATGTCCAAGACATAGAACCAGAAACATCAGATGCTATGAACGTTTTACCAGGAAGTTTTGGTATATTGCTAAATGATATTTCAAGTGCTTTTTCTACAGCATTTAATAGTTTGGTTGAGAACGGGACTTCTTCAAGTTCTTTGTATGCTGACAAAAACCTAAATGGAAATTGCTTAGATTTCTTGACAGCTTCTGGACTTGATATATAACTTGCAACTTTTTCTATATGGTTCAATGATACTTTTGCGTTGAGGATATTTCTTAGATTTCTGAGCAAAGCCATGTATGGTAATTTTCCAGAATCAATTAATTGTTCCCAGACTTCTTTTGTGTTACCTTTCTTTGATAGTTCAGTTTCCCATGTGTATGGTATTTGTAGATTGTCATCAAGGATTTTCTTGATAATGCCGGACGGATGTTTTGGATGTGTAATCATGATTGCATCTTTGAAAGTTACAAGTCCTTTGCGATTGTATTTTGCGAATTGATATTCATCAAAATTTCTGAATGCATCTCTGATTCCTCTTTTCAAGGAGTTTGGAAAACCTTTCTGTCCGTCGGTCCTAAAGATTTCTTGGTGCATTGCTAATGCTTCAGTGATTTCATCTGCTCGTTTGATTATTTTTGGAGTGTATTTTTGGACACTTGGTGTACCTTTTAAGCATGGTTCGTTTGCGGCGGAGACTAAGAGGTATGTTGATGCGGTCCTGAGGTATTGTTCGTTCCGTAAGTAGTTGGCAAGTTTTAGAATAAATTCTGCGTCTTTCTTTGATACTTTTTTGATTGATTCTTTTACCTTGTCTTCATGTTCAAAAGCGTCGCTATAGAATTTTGGTTCTCTAAAAAGCCACGTTGATGCAAGATGTAAGAGTTCTGCTTTTGGAGAAAGAGTGTATGCTTCACCAGCTTCGTAATTTGTGGTTTTGGTGGAATTTTTTCCACTTACATTTATTTTTGACATTTTTTATCACTTCCCTTCTATGGGAGATATAGGAAGATATACGTGAAGAGTGTTTTATCCAACGAAGTAACTCTTCACTTCACTTTCCACGCGGAAGAAAAGCTTTGACGCTTTAATTCCGCCGATTTGGATGCAACAGGAGATAAACGTATGGAGTAGATAAAATACTTTTGGCAGGTATATTTTTCGAAGTAACTCCATACTCCGCTTCCTTATGCGAGCAAGACGGAGCGACCGACTTCCTCGTTAATTTTGAGAGATAAGCGTAAGGAGAATCTAAAGACAATCCAAGGTTATCGAAGTAACTCCTTACTTCACTCCTCTATAGTCGTAATGGTAGTACCATTTATAAACCTTTCTATTTTTAGTTCGGAACTTTGGTGATTTCAATTGTTTTGTATTCTCTAGCAAGAGTATCACTAATTAGTATATGAAAAACAATTGCAACAAGCGCAATTACTGCAGTCATTACAAATAGTTGAGCACCTACTCCTTTCAAGAACCAGCGCCTCCAAGTATATTTCTTTTGGGATTTTCCTTTGTTCCAACAATTCGCCAGTCAATTCTAAGTTCGATTTTTACACCGTACTTTTCTTCAATGTTGCGTTGTGCTATCCTTACTGATGGTGCGATTGAATTGATTAATTCTTTTTCAATTGGTCCGTATTCTTTTAATATTTCTTTTTTTACTTTAGATTTCATTCTGTCAACCCTAACTTTCTCTTAATCCGATTGCAATCTCTTTTACCAAATAGTTTAATGTGTCTTCCACTACATACACACATATTCTTACAGTAATCCTCTTTAGTATCATAACCAGAATTAAAATAACAATGATTGAATTCTGTCATGCTTTGGCATTCTTCGCAATACTTTTTCGGTAGACCATTCATCTTATCAACTCCTGCATTTTTTACAAACTCTTTTAACTAACTCCTTTTTTGGAAATAATTTCCGGCAAACATAACAGACCTTCCGGCCTTGTTTCCATTTACCATAGCATTTCAGATTGCAAAAGTGATTCTTGCTTCTTTTTAACTTTTGTTTTCCTCTATTGATTTCTTTGCCGCAGTATGAACAATTGACCATTTAAATCATCTGATGATTTTCTTCTATTTCTTCAAGTTGTTCTTTTCCAACATTGAAATGCGCGGCATCAATGATATATCTGCAGTATGACCAAACAAGAGCGACTTTTACAATGTCCTTTTCTAAGCAATGACTTCTATATTCAGGTTCTAAATATCCTGCCACCTTCATTCCGTTTTCCTCCTCAATATGTTTGGCTTAAACAATAACCGCTTTTTAATCTTTTCGTACTGATGGTGAACGTGTAGTCGGCGCCGCAGCTTTCGCATTTAGCGGTGTGGGTCGGCGAGAGGACTGTTGATATTTTTGATTTACATATTGGACAATTAAAATCTACTTTGATTTTTTCCATGAAAAATAGAATGAAAAAATAGTTTATAAATGTTTCTAAAAATTTAATACTTTTGACCATTAAAAAAATAAGGGAGGCAGGAACCTCCCAAAAGCTGGTAGTTACTTCTTTGTGAGGTATGGAAAACCGCCTTCGCGTTTTGGCTCAACCATTTTGTAGCCTGGTGGCAGCTCGTCCATGTATTCCTCTTTTCCCTTTAGAGGTCTTTTAGCAAAAAAGTATCTGTCGTAGACTTTTCCGTTTTTCAGTGTTATTGCACCCTTTATTAGTTTATATCCTTTGTATTCATAAGACATTATAGATTCCTCGCTATACCATAGCGTAATGGTATTTAAATGTTTTGCTTTTGATTATAGGAAATGATATATAAAAGTTTCTATTGTTTTAATACTATTATTGGGAGGTCGGACGTTTAGGAAAGCATAATCTTCTTGCAAAAAGAAAAAATCGAACGTCCGACTAGTATAAGTAATGGTTGAGGAGTTTATAAATTTTTTTATTCGTTTTTTTCTTTAAGTTTCTCAAAATTCGGTAAGTGGTTTCTCCATACTTCACTATTTACCCTCTTTTCACTAAATCAATGGTCCGCTGGTTGTAAATAGGCTACACACTTCTGCGAAAAAACGGTCAACAACTTTAGTTTCTAATTAATTCAATAAACTCCATCATACTATCGCCGTATAATTTCTTAATCCACACATCACAACGTTTGAGATGTTCTTGAATATCAGGATGATTACATTTCCGGTGTGCTCTACGCCACATTGGTATAGTAAACGGACCATGAAAATGATGGTCGTCAGATTCAAAAGGAAACGGATTTCTAAATAATGGAATGAAGCCTTTGCCTTTGTGTTCATACCAAGCTTTTTTCATTCTATTTCTATAATCCTGGTTATTATGCCAACGTTCTCGCACCCATTCATTCCAACAATCATTACACCAATGCGTTAACATGTCAGAACTGCCTCTATCAGTTTTAAATTCCGACTTTGACAATGTCCTGCCACACTTGCTACATTCTTTTTCTGTGATATTGTCGTAGCGTTTTTGTCGCTTTGCTATCTTGTTGGGGTTTTTTCTTGCTTGTTTTTGATATTCAGATTCGCAATCATTACACCAAGAAAAATATTTGCCTTTTAAATTGCCTGATTTATACCTATTAAAATTATCAATTGAAAGGATACGATGGCAACGTGGGCATTTCTTCTCTGTCATTGCATTATGCTTAGCGATAGTTTCAGGACTTGGTTTGTAGGTTTTGTGATATTGTTTGCTATATTCTTTTTTTCGTTGTTTCGCTTCTGGTGTGTTGCGTTGTTTCTTTCTGCAATCTTTACACCAAGAATCAACTTGTCCTTTTCGCGGACCAGAATGACATTGATAAAACTGGTCTAACGGTTTTTCAATGCTACAGTTTGAACAAATTTTCTTGTTTAACATTCATAGTCTGCACCCTATCATTATTATGTATAACATATCGGTTTATAAATTTTACCATATTTTTGGGCGATAGTAAACCCAATAAAGGTATACTCTTTTTCCATCGTGTTTATCTTTGTGGGAAAACTTTTTTCGTTTGATATCAACAACAGTGATATTATCTAATTGTTCTTTAATCCAATAACGAGCTTCTTTTTGGGAAGTAGCATAAACGTGAGTTCGTGGCATAGTAATACATATCTTAAAACAGTTTATCTACTTTTCCTTCAGTTTTAGTTTAGAGAATTTTATATCGCCTGAATAATTTTTCTTAATGTAAACCATGCCAGCTTGAAATCCCATAACTGGAAAACAATCTGGAGATTTAAAGATGCATATTTCTTTTAAACCAAAATTCATTTTCTCCATATCTCTAATTCTAGCTTTTGTCCATAAGTGATTTATTGTAAACAAAAAACAAACATTATCTGAAATCTCCATTGAATGAAAAAGAAAACTCCTTATTTTTGACCAAGGTGGATTTGTTATTATCCAATCAACCTTTTCGTTAAAATCAAAAAAATCTTTTTCTTGTGATATTTCACACCATTTAATTACCAAGTCGTTGTCATATTCCTTTAAAGCTTTAATAAAATTTCCAGTTCCTTTACAAGGTTCCAAAACAATACCACTTGGTTTGAAATGATTAACTAATGCTCTTGTTAAATATAACGGTGTCATTATTACATCATTTGAATTATAATTTCGGTTTGGCTGGTTTTTCACAGAATATCTGTAATGGTAGAAACATATATAAAGGTTACTATTTTTCTGGATAATAATCTCCACAAAAAACAGTTATCAAAGTAATACCACAATCTGATAATTTAAACAAATTTGAATAGAAAGACAAAGCATTTTTTATAATTTTTTCTCCGTCGTTTGTCCCATACTTTTTTGCTTTTGGTGTATTGCTATCATATGTAATAATAATACCGTGTCTTATACAACCTTTCATGTACAACTCAAGTAATGTAAACAGAGCTCTTTCTGTATTTCCATAATGTGCAAGAACAGATTCAACACCAACTTTCTCTTCTTTTATAAGCCCATCAATGCTCCTAGAAAACTTAATTTTTACATCATTATCTTTTCTAGAAGAATGGTAACACCATTTACTAAAAAAAGATTCTATCATTTTAGTTCTAGTAGTGCCAGTTCTATCATCTTTCTCTTTCTTACTTTCTACAACAAAAGGCATTTTTTCAAGCTTTTTTACAACACTATTAATAATTTTATCATTGACTCTTTTTGGGCCGTAGTTCTCTACAGTAATCTTAACTTTGTTCATAGTAAATGTATTATACTTTAATATATAAAACTTTTTACCTTTTTAATACTTTTTAACATTATCTAAAATTGATAATGAGCCACATCGCTGGCCAGATAAGTATTAGTAATGTGAAAGCGGTTATGAGAACGCCAGGCAAACAGTTTGAGAAACTCATAGTCTGACCGCATTGATGTATACAGCAGTAGGGTGCATTGTCAAACCACCACCGGTTTAGAAAATAGGAAACTGAGAACAGTATAACTTCGACAATGACGAGAATAGTGATATTTCTCAAAGTTATTAATTTCATCCGTGAATCAGCCTCGTATATATATAATTTAGATATTCATAAATAAGAATTGTTTTATTTTGCTCCAATAAACCATTTTTAGTAACATATTCATGAACAGTGGAACGCGAATTGCCGGCGTAAGGAGAAAGTAAGGATGTATTCGAAGCGGAACTAAAAAATACTACCGACATCTCCTATCACACCAAGAGTAAAAATTTTATATAGTTTTTCATTTTGTCACAATAGTAAACTTCTTCAAGTAATAAAAAGTTTCTTTTCCATTAAGGAAAAAATTTAAAAAGTAATATAAAATTGAAAAACATTGTTGTTTTAATAATGGCATAGTATTTAAATCCTTTAGTCAGAAGTTTTATGTTTTAATTTACAATTATTCTCAATTATCATGGTTACCTGATTAGCACGATAACACATATAATCAGTTAAACTATTAAAATAATGTTTATCATCCATAAGGAAAAACTCTTGTATTTGTTCTATACATTTATCTAAATCAATTTCATTCATTTTATATGTCCTCTTAATTTAGGATTTTGAGCACAGTCATCTTCATCATGAAAGTTTTTGAATATTACTTCATTACAATATTTACATCTCATTTTCTTTCACCTTTTAATTTAGTTTTTTTGCATACGATTATAATATTCTTCATTTTCTTTCAATATCCTGTTCTCTTCTTTCCAACATTTATAATAATAATTACCGTAAACTAACCCAACAAAATTAGCAACTAAAAGTAACATACCACTTAAAAAATAAAAACCATTAGCAATGTAATTTTCAAAAAATAAAAACCCTAGTAATGCAGGAAATAATGCAGTTAGATTTGCACTTAATAACATTTTAATTATTGTTTTAATCATATCATTCATCTTATCTACCTTGTTAAACTAATTTATCTTTTTCCATTTTCTTCTATTAAACTCATCTGTTTTCCAAGAAATATAATTATTAAGAATACCAACACCCAATAATAAAATAAAAATTATAAAAGAAATAGGATGCTTAAAAATAAGATAAGTAATTCCATTTATCCCTGCAAAAAAATAATCAACCATAGCAATCTCAAGATGTGTAATTTGTTTTAACCATTCTAACATTTTATGTTTCCTTTTAATTTATCACTCCAAATATATTCAATAAAAAACTCATATCAATTAAAAATAAATTAGCAATAATTAAACCATATGCAATATTTTCTAAATCAGTCATTTTATATTACCTTTTAATTTAGCATTTATATAATTTTAATATTCTCCACAACCCAAACAAAACAATTAATAGATAACTAGAAAGACCAATTAATAACCAAAGTATATATTCCAATATTATCACTCCAAAGTTTTATGTTTTAATTTAGGTTTGTTCAATTCTTTGATTATTACAATCAGAACAAAATCCATTTCCAAACTCATCAACGAACACTATGATTTTGTTCCAACCACAACTATCACACACATCTTTCTTTCCAATTCCATCAAAGTCATTCATTTCAATCATTCCTTTGTTTTGTCTTTATATCTTTTCATCCACTTAATGAAATACCATTCCGGACTATATCTTTTTATTGTCATTTTATTTATCTTTTAATTGATTTAATATATAGTTTAAATCCAATTCAATAAATCCCCATAGTTGATACTTCATTTTAATTACCTTTGTTGTTTTAATTTATCTTTTTGGATTCAACTTTGTTTCACATTCAAATCCTTCAATATCTAAAGTAAATTTCTTTCCTTTCTTTTCAAATGTAATATGATGAATGTCATCTTTATAGTAATCACTATGAATTAC
>Ga0272441_10007844_pt1 | contig 17194 bp, 8 predicted proteins | sample SSMProp6N_FD_193582 | JGI IMG/M metagenome (GOLD analysis project Ga0272441, IMG submission 193582) | Marine sediment archaeal communities from Little Sippewissett salt marsh, Falmouth, MA, United States - SSM-Prop-6N | ecosystem: Environmental > Aquatic > Marine > Wetlands > Sediment ...
TCTCTTTCCCTCTTCTGTTCAGCCCGCTTCAGCGGGCTTGCCCTGCGCGGGCAACAGGTAAGCCCGCTGAAGCGGGCTGGAGGAGCCCAGAGGGAGGAACAGCGACAGCTCACCAGGGCTAAAAGCCCTGGCCTAGAACCCCTCGGCTCGCCGACAGCTCGCCTCGGGGCAAAGCCCCGTGAACGGGGCTGGGACACGAGCCGCCACACGTCCCGTAGCACGGCTGAGACGCCCGGCGCCCTGACACGCCAATTATCGGACAGGCTCGCGCTGTGTGCAGCCGTGCGTTGTTGGCACTCGGCACGGTTGCTCGCGCTGCGCAACCGTGGCACCCGAGGGCGAAGAGAATGGGTTTCTGAGACAGCGTCTACTCGAACTCGCCGCGGTCGGGCGGGACGTCCGGCGACGCGACGACAATGTAGTCGAGGTTCGCCGAGTGGTTCAGGTTCGTCAGGCGCAGCCGGTGCTCGCCCCGGCTCAGGTAGACCAGGACGGGCCGGCCGATGCGGTAGTCCTCCAGGCGGACCAGGTGCCAGTCGTCGCGGACGTTCGACCAGCCGCCGGTGTACGGCAGGTAGAAGTCGGCCGCGGCGGGCGCCGGGACCTTGCCGTCGATCTCCAGCCGCCGCCGGACGTGCCTGTCGCGCGAACAGCACTTGAACATGATGTGGTAGTAGCCGGCCTCGGGGACCTCGAGCGGCCACTCGATCCAGTGATTCTCCTCGTCCCAGAAGAGGAACGCCTTGCCGTTGCGGGCGCCGACCTTCTTGTCGGTTACCTCGACCTTGCCGCCGCCCTGGTCGGTGAACTGCTCGGCTTCGATGACGACGGCGGTGCCCGGGGTGACGGGATTCCGGAGGGCCTCCTCCTCGTCCAGGAGGGCGCGGTCGAGTGCGGCAAGGCGGCTGGCTCGCGCCCGCTCCAGCGCGATGCGCGCCCGCTCTCTGGCGGCCCGGTCGCGACGGATGAGCGTCGTGTCGCCCGGCAGGGCGAGCGCCAGCCCGGCGCCTGCGGGCAGCCGTTCCTCGACCGGGTCCTCGATGAACCGGAGCGTGCCCCCGTCCGGGGGCGGGCGGCCCCGGGCGTCCACGGGATAGGTCACGTAGCCGGAGCCGTCATCGCTTCCGGTTCGCTGCAGATCGAGTCCCGCGACGCGAAGGAGCGTGTCGCGGTCTGAGAGGTTGCGCAGCAGCAGGAGGTCGTCGGCTGCGCGCTCGCAGACCAGCAGCACTGGGGCGCTCGACGTCAGGGTGTTGCCCAGGGCCTCGAGCCGCGTGCCGCCGGCCATGGTGACGCTCTCGACGTCGCCGTGCCACATGGCGTGCGTGGGGTGCCTGCGCGTCCGCACGAAGGCCAGCCGGGCGTTGGTGCGGACCGGGCCGGCCGACCGGAATCCCGGAGCGTAATTGACCAGCAGGGTGTCGGTGCCGCGCTGCGTCGTGATGCTCAGCGCCCGGGCCGACGGCGTGCCGGTCTCGAGCCACGAGACCTCGGCGACAAACCGCTCGTTCCGGTTGAGGTTGATGACCGATGCGAACGCGGTCTCGTTGGCCGTGCGGCGCTGGATGAGCAGCGGGACCGGCCGGTTGCCCATCCATCCCGTGGCGGTGAAGACGGTCGTCGGGGTGCCGGCGGGCACGGTCATGACCATCGGCGGGCCGGCGCCGTCGGGCGTCCAGACGGCCTCCCAGGTCTTCTTGGTGCTGGCTTCCGACACACCGGTCATCCGGCTGTAGCCACTCCTGCGGCTGATGACTCGGCGCCTGCGGAGATCCAGCGACGTCGTGAGCTTGCCCAATCCGTGGGTCGCCAGGTCAAGCGTTCTCGGCGTCCGGCTGAAGACGGCGACCAGGTCCACGGCGTAGTCGCGTGTGAGCACCACCGTGCGGTCCATGGCGACGCCGGGGTAGGCCTCGTCGGTCCATGCCCGCGCGAGCCCGATGTCCTCCGTGGCGCCGAGCACCGTCGGGTGCGCCCGGCATGGGACCTGTCGGCGTTCGTCGACGGTCAACGTGTTGTGGGCCACGGTCGCGCGGTACCAATCGCGGTATCGCTGCTGGTCGGCGTAGGACGCTCCGGGCGACGGCGTCAGCGGGCGTCCCATCCCATAGAGGTCGAGCCCGAGAACGTCGATGCGGTCGTGCTCCTGTTCCGGCCCGCAGATCATGATGACCTGATTGTGGTCGCGGCCGCGCCCGGTGCGGAGAACGGCGAAGCCCCCGGCGTCCAGGCAGGCGTGGCGGCGCGGCTCGGGCCGGCCCGTCTCCTGTCCGCCGCCCGCGGGTTGAGGCCACGGCAGGAACGATCCCCTTCGGGCGCCCATGGCGGGGGTCAGGCCGGCCGCCAGCAGGCGGTACGTGGGGTCGTCGTATCGCCTGGCCGCGTAGTCGTAAAGGACCAGGCCGGGCCCCAGGAGCGTGTCGCTGCCGGACCGGTAGAGCGCCGGCAGGCGCAGCGACGGATAGGCGATCTCGAGCGGCGCGTCCAGAAGCAGCTTGAGCCGCCCGTCCGCATGGCCGTAGAGGTCGGCGCCGCGTCGCCAGGCACACTCGGCCATGAGGAGCAGGGCCTCCGCCGCCGGGCCGGGCTGCGAGATGGGGTCGGTCAGCCACGTGCCGTCACCTCGGATGTCGGTCTCGATGATGTTCCTGGCGCCGCCCTTGCCGTCGCGGCCGTCGAGGGCCCAGGTGATGAGCTGATCGTCGTCGGTGGCACACCCTGCGGCGAGGATGGCCGCCGTGGTCACGGTGGCCCTGGTGCTGCGCTCGCTCCAGGATGCGGGTTTCTCCGCGAGGAACCGCGCCGCTTCCTTGACGAGCCGCTCGCCGATGAGCTTCCGCCGGTCGTCGGACATCCTCGGATAGAGGAGGTCGTAGGCCAGCGCGACGCGGATGAGCCAGCCGGCCATTTCCTGCCGCCGGTTGAAGATGCGGGCCTGGTCGCTGCCGGGCCCCGCCGTGGGCGGGTAGTCGGCGAACCGGGCGGCGTAGGCCGACAGGATGCCGACGGCCTTGTCGGCACAGCGGGTGTTGTCGCTCAGCGCGGCGGCCAGGGTAAGATCGATCGCGGCGTCGGCATTGGCGACGTGTCGCAGAGCGCCCGTCGTGTCGAGCACGTCGACCGGACCAGGGACAACCACCTCGGTCTCCAGCAGGTCGTTGGCCCGGCGCAGGAGTTGGTCGAACGCCGTCCGGACCCGGCGATCGGTCTCAAGGCGCCGGCGCAGGGCCGCCAGCTCCTCGGCGGTCCACAACGTTCGCGGGTGGCCCGCGGCTGCCGCCGGCCTGCCAATCACTCGCGGCGGGTCACGGGCGGGCTGAATGAGCGGCTCACCGAACGGCTGGAAACCTTCGGGCGGCGCGAACCGGGCGGCGAGGTCCTCGGTCGTCAGCAGTTCGATCTCCACCCATCCGCCCACGTCGCAGTCCGGCGCGTCGTACTGGCTCAGCACGATGATGCGGAACTCCTGGCCCGTCGCCTGGATGCCGAAGCGCTGTCGCTGCCGCGGGGCATCGGCCAGGTCAAGGTCCGCCAGCCGCTTGCCGTCGACGTAGATGCGGACGTCTTTGGCCCGGTCGAACTGCCCGCCGTACTGGGCCTGCGTCAGGGCGACGGCCGAGACGGTCATCGGCAGCGCCAGGCTGACCGTCAGCGTCCCGCCGACGAGGCCGCGCGGCTTGCTGCCGAACAGGGCGGGCGCCGCCGTCCCGTCGATGGCGTTCGCCTCGTCGTACATGGGATTGAACGGTTGGCCGGCCCCGTCGACGTGGGCGCCCCATCGGACGCACGCGGCGTTGACTTCCTCTGCGGCCGGTTCATCCTGGGCCATGACCGGCGCCGCGACACATGCCAGGCACGTGCACGCGGCCGCGAGACACAGTCCGAACTGGCGAGAGGCGATCATCATCATGTTTGCCACCAGTGTGCGCGCATTCTGAGGGCGCGACGGCAGACAGGCGTCGAGCGACATGGGCGCTCTGTAAACCGTGAAATGCGTGCAGGGTGTCGGCGGAAACGCTCGCCGCGCCAGCCGGGGCGCAGCACAGGAAGTGGCACCCGCTACCTCGCGGCGCCGCCGGCGCCGCCGGCGCCGGCGTCGAGGTCCGTCAGGAGCCGCGCGGCCCTGGTCCGCTGTTGGGGGGCGATGTCGCGCCGCGCGACCAGGCGGTTGAGAATCCGCCGGGCCTCGCTGGCCTCCGCGCAGGTGTCCATGACCTTCTCGACGAGGTAGAGCAGGGCGTCGGGCGCCGCCGGATCGGCCGAGAGGGGCAACTTGTCGAACTCCCTGAGGACGTGGGCGGCCTTCTTGCGGTTGTCGAGTTGCTCGACCAGGACGCGTGCCAGGAGCAGTCGGGCCAGGCCGCCGAATTCGGACTTCGGGTACTTGTCGATGAACGATTCGAGCATCGCAGCCGCGCCCTGGGCATCGACCGGCCGGTCGGCCGAGGTCCGGACGCCGTCGGTCAGACGCCCCTCGAGGAGCAGCCCGGCGATGTTGGCGGCGCGGTCGAACGCGGCCCGCTCGTCGCCGAGCAGCTGGTCGATAGCGGCCCGGAAGTAGTTGGCGGCGATCTCAGGTCGCGAATCGACGCCCGAATTCGGGATTCTCTCGGCGACGACCTTGGTGAACCGCCTGCTGTTGAGGTACATCACGGCCTGCTGTGAGTTGTCGAGGGTCTGCGGTTCCTCCTTGTCGCCGAAGATCACGTAGAAGGCGCGGTTCCGCGCCTTGGCAGTCGGGGACGGCAGAAACATCTGGCTGAAGCCTCCGGAGCGCGAGACGCCGGCGCAGAACAGGTCCGGATAGACCATCGGCAACCGGTAAGCCATGACCCCGGCCCCGAGGAACCCCGTGACGGCCACGGTGCGTTTCTCGACGCGGTACGCGCGGCCGAGGTCCCGGAGCAGGCCGCGAAGGACCCGTTCATCCGCCGCCATGTCCCTCAGGTACTCGGGGACCGTCCGGCTGCGGTGGCTAATGGTGACCTCGCCATCTCGGCTCCAGGCCTTGGAGGTTCCGGCGTCCTCGCCCTTGTCGTAGAGGTACTCGACGGCCAGGAGGATGAAGCCGTGCTTCTCGGCCTGGGGAGCGAAGTCCCTTAGCGCCAGGGGCAGATGTCCCGGCGCGACGCCCTCGACGAGCACAGGCCACGTCCGCGCAGAGTCCGCGTAGCTGGGCACGTAGACGAGGCCCGTCAGGTCGTCCCTGGGGTTGCCGATGGGAAAGGCGGCCGCTTTGCCCTTGAGACCTTCGGGCAGCGAGTCGGCCCGCCGCGCGCCGGGTATCCACTTGTCCTGCCCGAGCGCCTTGGAGGGGTCCCACAGCTCGGTGTCGGGCGGCAGCCCGTTGTCCCCGCCCTGACCGACGGCGCGACCGGCCGGGACCAGACACGAGAGCAACATGACCATGGCAGCCGCGAGTCTCATGGCGTTGTCCTGCCGCGCACCAACTCCCTGTCGTCCAGTTTACCGGCCCGGCGGGCGAGCGCGACACGTTTTCTTGGAGCCTGCTTGCCCCCATGCCGATAAACGTCAGATACGACCTTCTGAAATCTTTAACGCGCAACGCTGCTCGCGGTTTTCGAAATTGGGGTTCCATGAGTTTGCAGGAGCGACGCGTCATTCTCTATGAGCCCGACGAGTCGCTTCGCGCCGATTGCTGCGAGGCCCTGAGCCGCGCAGGCTGGCAGTGCGACATCGTCAGCAGCCCGGACGAGGTGGCGGCGCCCGGTTCGGCGGTGTCGCCCCGGGTGGTGTTCCTTGCCGCGGACGCGAAAGGCGAACGGCTCGTGCCGACGTTGAGGGAGATCGCGCGGCGGCATCCCAAGGCTGCCGTCGTTCTGATCGCGGATTCCCTCAGCGAGACGTCGTTGCTCAGGTGGATGCACGCCGGCGTCCGGGACGTGCTGCGCAGGCCGGTTGACGGAAGCCAGGTGGCGGCTTGTGCCGAGCAGTGCGGGTCGGCGGAGGCCGGCCCGGCGGCTTCAGGCGAGGTGGGCGCGGCCCCGGAGCGCCAGATGCTTGGCCGTGCCATTCATGCCCTGGTCGAGATCATGGAGGCCAAGGACAAGTACTCCGTCGGCTACGCCCGCGAGGTGGCGGCGCTGGCGGAGCGCGTCGGCGCCGTGATGGGCCTGGCCGAGCGGGCGGTTCACGCCATGCGGATCGGCGCGCTGCTCCACGATGTCGGCCGCGTCGGACTCCGCGACGAGGTGGTCAACAAGGGCGGCCCGCTGAATGTGCACGAACAGGCCCACATCGCCACCCATCCGGTGGTCGGCGAGCAGATCCTGAAGCACCTGTTCGACGATCCGGAGATCCTCTCGGTCGTCCGGCATCACCACGAATGGTACAACGGCCGAGGGTATCCGGACGCGCTGGCCGAAGACGTGATCCCGCTGACTGCCCGGATTGTGGCGGTGGCCGACGCGTACGTGGCGATCACGCAGGACCGCCCGCACCGGTTGAGGAAGTCGCCGCGCGCCGCGGTGCGCGAAATCTGCACGCGGACCGGCACCCAGTTCTGCCCGAAGGTGGTCGGCTCGCTCCTGGAGGTGATGGGATACCGCCGGCCGGACTCGGCACCCGATGCGCCCGGCGCCGGCGACGGCCGGCCGACCGCGCGCGACGCCGACGAACGGGTGGACCTGGAACCGCTGGAAGCCAGGCCGGTCGGCAAGGAAGAACTCGACCGTCGCATCAAACGTGTCGCCGAGCTCCGCGCCCTGTCGAACGTGGTGGCCGACGTGGTCACCATGACGAGCTTCGACGAGGTGAACGTCGAGGCGCTGTCGGCCAAGATCACGTGCGACCACGCCCTGGCCACCAAGATGCTCCGGCTGGCCAACTCGGCGATGTACGGCGGACGCATGAAGGTCGAGTCCATCGAGCGGGCCGTGCTCAAGATCGGCATGAAGCGCGTGCGCCAACTGGTGCTCGGCATCGGCGTCATCGGCCAGTGGCGCGACTCGACGCCGGGCGACCCGCTGCCCCGCCAGGCGTTCTGGCAGCACAGCATGGCCACGGCGCTGCTGGCGCGGCATGTTGCCACCGTCATCGAGTATCCGGACGAGCAGAACGCCTTCACGGCCGGGCTGCTGCACGATGTCGGCCAGCTTGTCCTTCAAGAGGCGCTGGACCGGAACTACACCGCGATTCTCGCACACGCCCGGGCCAACCACCGGTTTCTGCCCGACGTGGAGCGGCAGTACCTCAATCTCGATCATGCCTCGCTCATGTACACGGTCGGCCAGAACTGGGGCCTGCCCCAGAGCCTGGTCGAGGTCATGGGCCGCCACCATGAGCCCTGGGAGACGCTCCAGAAGCTGGAGCAGGGCACGCTCCAGCTCATGATGTGCGTTCGCATCGCCGACATCCTGGCCCACGCCCTGTGTCTGGGCGACAGCGGCCTCGGCACCATCCAGTCGATCCCCGAGTCGTTCCTCGACTTCCTGCGGCTCGACGTCGAGGCCCTCAGGACCGCCATGGACGACATCCCGGGACAGGTGGCCGAACTGGGGCAGGCCTACGGCCTGGCGCCCGAGACCGAAAAGGACCGCCGCGCGCCCCGGCGGCGCAGGCCGCAGCGCGAGGGGGTCTACGTCGCGGAGGACGGGGCGGCCCTGGACCCGGTCCGCATCTGCCTAGCGTCGGAGGCGGCCGAGTTCGAGGTCGCCTCGGGGATGGACGCCTGGAAGACCAAGGCGGAACGGGCCTGGTGCTGGGCGCGCGTCGCCACACCCGCATTCGTCCGCGAGATCATCGAGACGCTCCAATCCGTGCCCGGCGACGTACGACAGGCAACCCGGAACCTGCTCTTGATCCTCCCAGTCGACTCGCAAGAGGTCATGCCGCAACTGCTCGCGAAGGCGGGCATCCGGTTCGTTGCCGAGCCGTGGAACGTCGTCGCGCTGAGGGAGACCCTCGACGAGATGCGGTCGGTTAAGCTCGCCGGCAACGAGGGCGACAGTCCCGCGGCCGTTGCGGCGGACGCCTCGCAGGACGCCTCGCACGATCCTCCGCCGACGTAGCGCCGCAAAGGTCATCCCGCGGCGGCGAAGTCGCCCGCCACGCGATTGCCGTATACTATGGGATATCCGTTGCGGATCGAAGCCCTTCGCGCCCCGGGCGCCGTTCGGGCTTCGGTTCAAGCCCTTGCATCGCGATTGCCGATGATGAGAGGTGTATACCTGTGGGGGGCACTGGTATTCGAGCGCTGCCGCTCAGACTGAGCACACGTGCCAGACAACCTGCGGATCGCAATTCTGTACGCACCTGACCAGGTCCTGCGAGATGGCTGGCAGAATGCGCTGAACGGTGCGGGCTGGCAGTGCCAGACGGTTGACACACTTCCCGAGTTGGTTTCCCGGCTCGCCGAGACGTCCGCCGAGTTTGCGTTCGTCGACGCCGACGCGGCCGGGGACACTCTGCCCGAAGTCCTCGATGCCCTTGGTGCCAATCACCCGTCTGCGACAACGATTCTGATCTCGAGCGAGGTCACGGCGGGCGCCCTTCAGGCGTGGATACACGCCGGCGTTCGCGACGTGCTCGTCAAGCCCGTGGCCCCCGCGCGCCTGGTCTCGGTTGCCGATCACTGGGCCCCGCGCACCCCGGCCGCCGGCCGGGATGACGACGAGCCGGACAGCTGCAGCCGGGACGTCGGCGGCACGCTGCTTTCCCAGGCCATCCATGCCCTGATCGAGGTGCTGGAAGCCAAGGACGCCTACTCGGTCGGCTTCGCCAGAGCCGTGGCGGTTCTGTCAAACCGAATCGCCCGGTTGATGGGCCTCGGGGAGGAAGACCGGCAGGCAGTCTGCCTCGCGGCGTTGTTGCACGACGTCGGCCGCGTCGCGCTGCGCGACCACGTGCTGTCCAAAACGGGGCCGCTGACGCCGGACGAAGTGAGCCACATCCGGACGCACCCGGTCGTCAGTGCGCAGATCCTGGGGCACCTGTTCGGCAAGTCGGAGATCCTGTCGGCGGTCCGGCATCACCACGAGTGGTACAACGGTCAGGGATACCCTGACAAACTGAGCGGGACAGACATTCCGATCGGGGCGCGGATCATCGCGGCGGCCGACGCGTTCGTGGCCATGACGCAGGAGCGGCCGCACCGCGCGGCCAGAAGTCCGGCCGACGCGCTGGCGGAGATTCGTTCCCGCTCCGGCGTGCAGTTCTGCCCCGACGTGGCTGCCGCCCTGGCGGAGGTCGTCGGCGACAACGCATCCGGTGCCGTCGCGGCGGCGCCCGGACCCGGGCGACGCGCGGCCTCAGGCACCCCCGCTCGCCGGCCGCCGGATTCCCCCGGCCGAGGCCGCGGCGGAGAGGCCCCGCGCCCCGAAGAAGCCGACGTGGCCGTATCGCCCGACGAACTGGCGCGGCGCGTCAGGAACGTGGCCGGCCTGCGGGCCCTGCCCACCGTGGTGGCCGAGGTGATGGGGGCCGCCGGTGACGAGGACATGCAGCTCGGTGACCTCGCCGGCAAGATCCAGTGCGATCACGCCCTGTCGACCAAGGTGCTGGCGATGGCCAACTGCGCCCTGTACGGCGGGCGCGTGAAGACCGAGTCGATCGAACGCGCCGTGGTCAAGCTGGGCGTGGACCGCATCCGCCAGATCGTCGTCGGCATCGGCGTGGTCGATCAGTGGCGGGACTGGGGGCCCGGCGCCCGGTTCGACATAGCGGCCTTCTGGCGGCACAGCATGGCCGCGGCGCTGATCGCCAGGCAGGCGGGGGCCCACAAGGGGTCCGCGTTCCAGGAAGGCGCCCACACGGCCGCCTTTCTTCACGACATCGGCCAACTGGTTCTCCAGGAAGCCCTCGGCGACCTGTACACGGTCATCGTGAAGGCTGCCCGGGAACACCGAATTGACCTCTTCACGGCCGAGCAGCAACGGCTGGGCACGCACCATGCCGAGGTCATGCGTTCCGTCGGCAAGCAGTGGGGCATGCCCGGGCAACTCATCAAGGCGATCACGAGGCATCACATGTCGTGGGACGCGCTTCAGCATCTGGACGAAGACGTGCTGTCGATGATCGTGTGTGTGCGCATCGGCGACACCTTCGCGAACGCCCTGGTCCTTGACCCCGACCGGCCCACCGCCATCGAGATGATCCCCGCGACGTTCCTTCACTTCCTTGGCCTGAACGAAACGGCCCTGCTGGACCTTGTCCCCCAGGTGGCCGACCAGGTCGCGATCCTCGGGAAGGCCTACGGGCTCATCGCGGAGGGCGCGGCTACCGGGACCGCGGCCGACCGTCGGGGTGCCGCGCGCCAGGGCACCTACTTCAGCGAAGACGCCTCGGCCCTGGACCCCGTCAGGATATTCCTCGAGAGCCGGGGCGCCCCTGTCGAGACGGCGTCCTCGTTCCGCCCGACCGGGTCCGACACGGACGGCCCGTGGAGCTGGGTCCGCGTGGCGACGCCCGATTTCCTCCAGCAGGTCATCGCCGGAATCCGGCAGTCCGGCCCCGTCATGGCGTCGATCCGGGAGGACCTGTTGCTGTTGCTCCCGGCCGGGGCGCCGGACGCCGCCCAACGTCTTCTCGAAAGAGAGGGCATTCGTTTTCTCGTGGAGCCCTGGAGCGTCCAGGCGATGCTGGACGAGTTCAGCCGGATGACCGCCGCCGAGCCTGTTGCATCGTCACGCGGTGATGCCTGACGTCAACCGCCGAGGCCCGCACGGGCACCTTCGTGTACGGCACCGTGGCATCCATCGGTAGCGTGGGCCCATCCGCGCGCGGCGGACGGGCCCGGTTGATGCACGCGGATTGGCGGCGACTCACTGCCCCACGTCGGTGTTCGCCGGGGCATGCTCTCCATTCGCGGCGGGGGCCGTTTCAGAGGCTTCCTCGTTCAGCAACTCGACGGCCGTGTCGTCCCCCTCGGAGCGCTGCCTCATGCAGGCGGTGGTATCGGCGTCCGCCGGCGTCTCTGGGGTCAGGAGCTGCACGACGACGAACACCTCCGCGTCGCCGGCCAGGTGGTCCGCCTCGAAGGTCTGCTTTCCGAGCGTCTCTCGAAGCGCCTTGCTGGTCCACTCCGCATCGGCTCCCGTCCCTGCCGCGCGGGTCGTCGCACGGCCAGCCGGCTTCGCCTCGACCGGTTCCCTGGCGGGGGGCGCCTCCTCGGCCTTGGCGACTTCGTCCACTGTGGTCTTCTTCTGGTTGTACCGGAGGTCGGGCGCCGTGGCGGGCTCCTCGGGCTCCTTGGCCCTTTCGGCCGGAGGCGCCTGCGTGTCGTCTGCGGTCGAGGGCCCGGGCGGCGCTTCGGCGACGCGGTCTTCCAATGCCTTGTCGCGATCTGTGGACTGAAGCTCCTCGTCCTCGTCCGTGGCGGCGTCGGGCGGCGCAGCCGGCGCGGGGGAATCCGCGAGTGCCGACATCTCCGCCGGGGGCGACTCCGGCGGCGTCCCCTCACGCGCCTGTTTTTTGGCAGCGGTCTTGAACTCGTTTGTGGCGTCGGAGGGCTCGGCCGCCCCGCCGCCCGCGGCGACCTTCTTCCCCGCCTCCTGCCGCTCGGCTTCCGACGTTTCGGCGACGGCGGGACTGGCTTCCAGTTCCTTCCCGGAGCGGCTCACGCCCTGCTCCGACCCGATCTCGGTCATGGCGACCACTCCATAAGCCGGCTTGTCATCGGCGGCCTGCGACGTCACCCGGTCCTCGGCCTCGGCCGCCTTGAGCTGCCGGGCCGCATGGTACCATTGCTGGGTCTCGGCTGCCGTGACGAACGCGCCGTCGGACTCCTTGCGGATGCGGAAGTTCCGGTTGCCGACGACGCCGCTCGTCAAGAGGGCCACCTGCTTCGGCGTGGCCGCTCCGGCGTAGACCACCTGCGACGCGGCGGCAAGCTTCCCTTTTGTGTCTCCCAACGAAGGCCGCGACGTGGTCTCCGATTCGAGCATGCTCTGCGGCGCGGGAACGCGAGACAGCGTCAAGCCGTGGCTGACGAGAATCTTCTGCAGTTCGTCCTCTCCGGCGGCAAGGTCGGCTGTCTCGATGACCAGGGTGTTGACGGTCCGCGCCGCCGCCCTGCGCGCACCGTACGCGTCTGCCCGGCGGCCTGTGAGTGTGTCCCTGCGCGTCGCTGATTGCGGGCGGTCCATTTCGAGCGCCGGCGCGCCGTTGGCATGGGCTGCCGCTCGACGGAGTTCATCGGCCATGCGATCCGATGCCGTCGTCTGCTCGGAAGATGTCCGGGTGCCGGCACGCGCCTTCTCCGCCGAATCACGTTTGCGGGCCTGCGCGACACCGGCGATCGAGCTTTCGCCCGCCTTGCCCGCTCCGCCGGCGCCGGTGTCCAGCATGGCGACGTTGCTGCCGTCAAGGGCGTTGGTCGTGGCTTCATGCACGACGGGCGTCACTGCCCCGGGGCCGCCGCCGTCGGGGCGCGGCAAGTACCACAGGGCCGTAATGCCCGCCGCGAGCATCAGGCAGGCCGCGATGGCGGCGACGCGAGGCCACCTGGACGGGCGCTCCTGTGCCAATCGGCGGTCCGGCTGGGCCCCGGCCTCGCCGTCGTCGTCGCCGGCCAGCAGGACTCGCCGCTCCAACTGGCTCTGCAGGTCGTCCGACAGGCCGCGCGGAGCCGATTCGTGGGGCATGGCCCCCAGGACGCCCGACACGGCGCTGAGCTCCCGCAGCAGCCGCCGACATGCGGGACACGCCTCGACGTGCGCCTCCACCCGCCGGGCTTCCTCGCTCGGCAGCTCCCCGTCGAGGTAGGCCGAGAGGTTGTCCTGAATCTCCTGACACGGCATGGTCATCTCTCCATCCCCCGCTATGCAATGAGCGGTCTGAGTCGGTCGCGGAGCGCGATCCGCGCGCGATGGATTCTCGATTTGACGGTCCCGGTGGACACGTCGAGGATCTCCGCAATGGCCCGGTAGTCCAGCCCCTCGATGTCCCGGAGGACCACGGCGGCCCGATGATCGCCGTCCAGGCTCTCCAGGGCTTCGCTCACGAGCTGCTCCCGTTCGGCGCTTTCCATGGCGGCCTCCGGCCCCTCCTCGACCAGGCGCCCGGCCTGGCTGTGAGACATCTGAATGCTCATCTCGTCCTCGGTCGGCCTGACAAGCCGCAGCCTCCTGCTTCTTCGGCGGAACGTCAGGGCCAGGTTCACGGCAATCCGGAACAGCCAGGTGTAGAAGCTCGACGCGCCCCGGAACTCCGACAGATTCTCATAGGCCTTCAAAAAGGCGTCCTGCACGATGTCCCAGGCGTCCTCCGGCGAGCCGACCATGCGGTACACCGTGTTGTAGACTCGGTCCTGGTGCCGCTCGACCAGCCCCTGAAACGCGTCCGTCTGACCGTCACAGCACGCCTGGACCAGTTCGGCGTCGGTCGGCCGGCTCTCGGAGTTTACTCGGGCCATGCCTCACCATCACTTTCTTAGACGACGTGGACGGCGGCCTGGTTCCGGAAAGTCGGCGAAAATCGGGGCAACAAACCGGCCGCGCATCCGATCACACATTCTGCCCCACGCGGGCAATGCCTTCAAGAACCTTTACGATTTCACCGGACTTGAAAACACGGTCAAGGGGCCTTGACGTGTAACGGAAGTGTAAAAAGCCGGCACCCGAGGGCCTCCACGTCAGACCCCCGGGCGCCGCAAAACCGGCCGTGCAGCCGCGCTTGCGCGGCAGGCCGGACAGGCTCTTACCACGTGTACTCCACGGTGTAGGTGATGACTTTCTTTCCGGGCTCGTCGCCCTGCTTCGGAGGCACCTTCACGTTGAAGTGGACCGTGTGCGAGTCCTCTTTCGTGTACTCGTCCGAGCGCTCCGAGATCTTCCACGAGCGGGCCCGCGACAGCTTCTCCTCGACCTTGATCGTCACTTCCTCGTCCTTGGCGCTGGTGAGGGTGATCTGGACCTTTTCCTGCATCCACTTGCGGCCTTCCTCGCTGCGGAAGTCCATGACCTTCCGCTCGCCGTTCAGGTCGAAGGCGTTGCCGACGTAGAGCTTCAGCTTGTCGGTGACCTTGGTGTGGTCGATCCGGTCCTCGCCGACGAATTCGAGCGAGTTGTCGTCCTCGTCGCGCTTGAAGACGCGGACCTTGCCTGCCGGCAGCGGCTTGCCGAGGTTGTTGCCCTCGGTGTTGAGCACCTCGAGGATGACCTTGACCTTCTTGTTGCCGGTCTCGCCCCAGCCGCGCATGCTGGCTGTGCCGCCGCGGTAAGGCTGGATGCAGCCCTCGTACAGATAGACCTTCTGGACGCCCACGTCGGCGGCCTGGAGCAACTGGAGCTGCTTGACCTGGTTGTCGTTCAGGGTCGTCCGCCGCGGGAACGTGTAGAGGTGGTACTCGAAGAACGCCTTCTCCGCGGGGGCGGCGCCGCCGGCTCCGTCCATGGCGGCCCTGCGGCCAAAAGCGAGCCGCTCGACCGGCTGGGGCGGCTGGACGCGCCGCACGTCGCCCGCGATCAGCTTCAGCCGCGCGTTCTTGTACGTCGCGCCGGAATTGTTCGTCACGGTCACCCAGCCGCCGACGTCCACCTTCGTGTCGTCCTTGTTGGTCACGATGTTGTAGTCGGCTCGCCACTCCATGTGCGTCGTCTGGTACGCCATGCGGACCAGGTGGTCGCCGACGCGGCCCGTGCGCACGGTCCAGACCAGGGTCGGCTTGGTCAGCAGCCCCTCGGGCAGCGCGCCGAACCGGATGTCGCGCACGTTGTCGGCCCGCTGGACCATCGTGATGCCGTCGGCGGTCCTGAGGACGAGCTGCGCCCTGTCGAACGACTGAAGCGTCCCGGCGAACTTCTCGCCGCTCTCGGTCCAGACGGTCACCTCCTTGTCGATGTACTTCTGGAGCAGCTTGTCGGCGCTGACGAGGTCGTACTCGTAGTTCTGCTCCAGCACCTCCGTGCCGTCCGGGTCCGTCAGGCTCTTGAAGTAGACGCTCGTCGGGTCGATGTGCTCGGCCACGTCGGTGAACCGGACGACCGACTCGGCGCCGGGGATCCGGATCGTCCGGTCGTCCTTGACGACGGCGTAGCCCTGGTTGTAGACCGTGACGGCCACGCCGGGCTCGTCCTGGGCCCCGGCGGCGCCGGCACAGATCATCACGCCCGCCGCCGACATCAGAAGACAGTGGTGGATTCTCATCGCCATGCTCCTTTCGTAGAGGGTTCCGTATTATGATACCGTTCCACTGAGTTTGACAACACCCGAACCGGCAGGTTCCCGCAAAGTCCGGAGATTCCTGCAGGGGGCGTCCGGCGGTCCCGGCTGCCGTTCGCGCCGGCGGGGGCGCTCGCTCCCCCTACCATGGTGACCCGAAGGGCCGCGCTTGCTGCGTCCGGTCGCAACATTTCCCGCCGTGCCGCTTGAACTTGGCCCGGCGGGTGATTACCTTACACCTGCCGCAGACGACCCGGGAGGAAGGAACACCGGTTATGAAGATGATGGTCATTCAGGGCGGCACGCCCCTCAGGGGCACCGTCCGGGTTAGCGGATCGAAGAACGCCTCGCTGCCGATGATGGCCGCCGCCATGCTCGCCCGCGGCAAGACGCGCCTCAGGAACGTCCCCGACCTGATGGACATCCGCACGATGTCGCGCCTGCTGCGCGAGTTGGGCATGGACGTCGTCCGAACGGGCCGATCTCTGGAGCTCGAGCCGCGACACGAGGCGCCCACCGAGGCCCCGTACGAGATCATGCGGACCATGCGGGCGGGCATCTGCGTTCTCGGCCCGTTGCTGGCGCGGCGGCGCAAGGCCCGTGTCAGCATGCCCGGCGGCTGCGCCATCGGGTCGCGCCCCATCGACCTGCACATCAAGGGCATGAAGGCCCTCGGTGCCACCGTCAGGGTGGACCACGGCTACCTCGATTTCCGAGCGGCGCGCGGACTCGCCGGACGCGAGATCTACCTCGGCGGCCCGTTCGGCAGCACGGTCCTCGGCACGTGCAACGTGATGATGGCTGCCGCACTGGCCCGCGGCGACACGCTCATCGAGTGCGCCGCCTGCGAGCCCGAGGTCCAGAACCTGGCCCGGATGCTGGTGGCCATGGGCGCGCGGATCGAGGGCATCGGCACGCCGCGGCTGCGCATCCGGGGCGTTCGCTCGCTCGAGCCCGTGGCGTTCGACGTCATTCCCGACCGGATCGAGGCCGCCACGCTCCTGATGGCCGGCATCGTCACCGGCGGGCGCGTCACCGTGGAGAACGCCCGCTCGGGCGACCTCATGGCCGTCCTCGATCGCCTGGCCGACATGGGTGTGCGCCTGCGGCGCGACGGCAACGGCGCCGTCACCGCCGTCGGACGCAAGCGCTTCAGGCCGGCGGACGTCACCACGCTGCCCTTCCCGGGATATCCGACCGACCTCCAGGCCCAGTTGACCACCCTGCTGTGCCTGACCGACGGCATCAGCGTGGTCACCGAGAAGATCTACCCCGACCGGTTCATGCACGTCGCGGAGTTGAACCGCCTGGGGGCGAGGATCCGCAAGGAGAACAACATGGCCGTGGTGCGCGGCGTCGGGCGGCTCTCCGGCGCCCCGGTGATGGCCAGCGACCTGAGGGCCTCGGCCGCACTGGTTCTCGCCGGCCTCGTGGCGGAGGGAACGACCGAGGTCCGGCGCATCTACCACCTCGAGCGCGGCTACGAGCGGCTCGACTGCAAGCTCCGCTCGCTCGGCGCCCGGATCGTCCGCAGGGAACAGCCCAAGGGCGAAATCCCGACCGAATAGCGCGTGCCACGGTTGCGCCGCGTGAGCAACCGTGCGTTGTTGGTGTTGTAGGGGCACGGCATGCCGTGCCCGCGCCGTTGTCGTTCGGCGTTGCCGCCTGCCACGAGCCTGTCGAGGGGTACAAGCCCCCACCGGCGGCGGACGCTGTTGCTGTGCGGCGCTGGCGTCGTCGGGTGGGTGGCATGGCGACACCGCAGGGGTCGCCATGAACCGCGAAGGCCGACGACCATGGCGATCCGCGGTGGGCGCATCGCCATGCCACCTATCACTCTGGGCACGGCGGCACACTACGGCGAGCCCGTCCGATAATTCCAGGCGCCGAAAGGGACGCCATTCCCCCGAGGGACCGGTCTCCCCCATCCCCGTCGTGGCCACGTGGGCGCCGCTGTGAGCCCCGTTTACGGGGCTTTCCCCGCCGGAGCGCAGCGACGGCGGGTGTAGGCCAGGGCTTCTAGCCCTGGTAGAGAAGGCTCCTCCCTGTCTCTTTCCCTCTTCTGTTCAGCCCG
>Ga0272441_10007845_pt1 | contig 17190 bp, 17 predicted proteins | sample SSMProp6N_FD_193582 | JGI IMG/M metagenome (GOLD analysis project Ga0272441, IMG submission 193582) | Marine sediment archaeal communities from Little Sippewissett salt marsh, Falmouth, MA, United States - SSM-Prop-6N | ecosystem: Environmental > Aquatic > Marine > Wetlands > Sediment ...
CCGTGAAATTCATTTCTCACTTTGTCCTCCATGCTTAGTCACGGATCTGGAGATCCGCGCCAGCGGAGGTGAAATTCATTTCTCACTTTGTCCTCCATGCTTAGTCACGGATCTGGAGATCCGCGCCAGCGGAGGTGGATCACTCAGATTTAACTTCCTGCCTGACCAGTTTAAATGAGTTTACCAGTATAATCGCCAGCAGGCCGCCAAATATTGTAAACAAAACAGTTATTCCATTGATCAGTATTCCGTACGCTACCCCCGTCTGTTCACTCATATTGAAAAGCAGGAAAAGCTGTAGCACAAAGAAATGTGATGTTCCTATTCCTCCGGGACTGGGTATAGCCCAGCCTATGGTCCCTACAAACAGTACCACGAAAGCAAAATACATGTTCAGATTCTCTGTTGAGGGCAATGATCTCAGGCAGCAATAATTTACAAGTCCCATAAGAAACCATATCATAAAAGTCTGAAAGATAAACGTACGATATGACCTGATTCTGAAAGTTTTCTTTACAGTTGTCCACAATTCCCTCAGGAAATCCCTGATCTTGGTCATAATATGGTAACGTTTGAATATCCTCACCAGTGTATATATGAAAAGGGCCAGACCTAAGAATGCCAGGAACAGGTTCAGCAAGTTACCGGAAACAGATGTTTTAAGGCTGCTGAAGGCTTCCTTAACCAGGTTACCGAGCCTGCCTGATTCAATTACCAGGATCAGCACTACGGCAAGGACAAGGACAAGCAGGTCATAAATTCTTTCAGACACGACCGTTCCGAAGCTATTGGAAACAGGAATATCAGACGATTTTTTAAGCGAAGTACACCGGATCACTTCTCCCAGCTTGGGAGTGAAACTGTTAATGAAAAAACCCAGTAGCAATGAATATGATACATTTCTTATACCGGGAGAGTTGCCATTGTTTTCCATTAATAATTTCCACCGGTAGGCCCTGAAAAAAAACATAATCACGAGAAATACCAGGCCCAGTATTATCCAGCTGGCCCTCGCTGTTCTGAGCAGGTCGAATATATCATCAAGTGGTTTATTCCTAAGGGTAATAAAAAGGAAAAATCCTCCTATAACGATTCCTGATACAGCATTAATTATGTGTTTCCTCATGCCTGAAATGGTTAAGGTAATAAGTATTCAGCTGATAAATATAATAAATCGAATACAAACTGAATTTTGGAAGTAAGAAAGATAGTCTTCAGACTATGCCTTTATCCTGGATAGTCTCATAGAAAGATTTTCTATAAGTATCACTTACAGGTATAGTATCGTTTCCAATTTTAATTCTGTTCTTAGTTACGCTTTCTATTTTACTTATTGCCACCATGAATGATTTATGAACTCTTATGAAGTTATCAGCCGGCAATATACCTTCAAGGGTTTTGAAATTTTGTAATGTCATGATCTTGGAGCCCCTGCATATTATTCTCAGGTAATCTCCCTGTCCTTCAATATATAAAATGTCATTGAAGAATACTTTCTGAAGTCTGTTTTCTGTTTTAACAAATAAAAAGTTTTCGACAGGATTCGCTATAGTAATCTCTGAATAGTGTTGCTTGGCAATATCAGACCTCAATCTGTTGTATACTTTGTCTACTGCTTTAACAAATCGTTCAAATGATATCGGTTTAAGCAGATAATCAGCTGCATCCAGTTCAAAACCTTCTACTGCATAGGTGTCGTATGCAGTTGTAAAAATGACTTCTGGCTTGTCTGTCAAAGCTTTAACCAGCTGGGTGCCTGTAAGGGATTCCATCTGTATATCTAAAAACATCAGGTCAACACTATTATTCTTCAGATAGTCAATTGACTCTATCGCATTGTCAAATGTGTGAACAAGTTCGAGAAATGGGACTCTCGAAATGTAGTCTGTGATAATTTCAAGAGCCAGAGGCTCGTCGTCAATAGCTATGCATTTGAGTCTCATTCTGGTATTAATTATTTTCGACAGTCAAGTTGGAGTTTTACTTTATACATATCATCATCACTTTCAATAGAAAGAATGTGCTTTTCCGGGTACAGGAGTTCCAGTCTGCGTCTTGTGTTCTGCATACCTAATCCTTCATCAGGTTGAGTGCTACTGGCCTCTTTCAGGAGGTAGTTCCTTACAAGGTAAGTCAGACGATTTTTTTCCGCAATTATTTCAATATATATTCCAGGGCTTCTGACTTTTCTTTTGCCATGTTTAAATGCGTTTTCTACAAATGCAATTAGTAACATGGGTGGTATTATATGTGGTGCAATATCTCCCTTGATTTGATAATTGATGAAATCGGGGTCTTTAATCCTAAGCTTCTCAAGTTCAATATAATTTTCAAGTTGTTCAATTTCTTTCTCCAGCGGTACCAGTTCAGATTTTGATTCATAAATAAGATACCGCATTATTTCCGAGAGTTTCATTACGGCTGCAGGAGCATTATTCGATTTTTTATATACAAGGGAATAAATATTATTTAATGTATTGAAAAAGAAATGTGGATTAAGCTGGGTTTTTAGTAGCTCAAGTTCAAGCTGATGCTCACGCAGTGCCAGTTCCGTCTTGTTGCGCTGATCCCTGATCCAGTACATACTAATCCTCAGCAGCACGGCCATAATAATAAAAAATACAACATTGAAACCTTCCAGAAATTGCTGGGAGAATCCAAAAAGATTGTGCTTACTGAAGTCAAGATTCGTAAGCCTGTCAACCATCACTAAAAAGCCTGTTTTTAAAGCAATAAGGGCAACAGCTATGAGCGAATAAACAAGTACGGAAAGAATGGTTCTTACCTTCGAATCAATTATAAAAGGGACAATATACAGATAGTATAAGTAAAAGGTAAAAGGAATAAAAAAACCTGATATTAACGCATAATAAACTAGCTCTGTGGGAATATTGTCATTGTTTATCATCATCAGGTACTGGGGTAAAGCAATTATCACTACCCAGAATATAATATGAAGGGAAACAATACCTGTTTTTCTCAGAGCTGGCTTCATAATGGTGTTTTAGTACAATAATATTATCAAACGCAAAGTACAAAATAAAACAAATTGCATTGTGGTGACAAAATTAATCTGTGAATAGGCCTTTTAATACGGTGAATAAGATGATATACATGGAAAGGGAGTTTACCTGTATTTATTTTGATCTTACAGATTATTTTAGATGGTATACATATTAGAATTTTCACTGTGTGAGAATATTCGAATATTTATCCACGAAAATGAAAAATTACTAATAACCAGATTAATGATGGCAGTCATGAAAAGAATTATTTTTATCATTACCTCGATAATAATGTTTTCCTCCCTGCATGGACAGGATAATCAAGGAGGGAAAGTATATGGAAAAGTGAGGATGGCCTCCTCGGGAGAACCATTCCAGAATGTTACCATAGCTCTTTACAGTCTTCCCGATTCTGCTCTCACCCTGGGGGTGGCAACAGATAACAACGGGGATTTTGAAATAAACAGTCTACCCAATAATGATTATATACTTATACCTTCTTTTGTTGGGTTCGAATCCAAAGTCATCCGATTCAGTATTACACCTGAAGGAAAAGAACTGAACACAGGTGACATTATCCTCGCTGAAAAGACAGAGGATCTTGGTGGCGTGAGCGTTACAGCGGTCAGACCCCAAATAATTTACAGGGACAATAAGAAAATTTTAAGTGTAAGGTAATTCAGTGATGCCGGAGCCACCACGCTGGCTGAAGTACTGGAGAATGCTCCATCCGTTACTCTTGATTCGGAAGGTAATGTTTTACTCAGGGGGAGCTCTAACTACACCCTGCTTATTGATGGTAAGCCTGTGCCGGGAGTAGGAGTTAATATGCTCAGACAGATACCTCCGGAGATGGTTGAGAATATCGAGATAATGACTAATCCATCAGCCAAATATGACCCTGATGGAGTGACAGGGATAATAAACCTTGTACTGAAAAAACAAACAGCCTCCGGATTTAATGGTCAGCTTTCGTTAATGGCAGGTCTTGGTGACAAGTATAACGGTGACCTTCAATTAAACTACCGTAAAGAAAGATATAACATATATGCAGGTGTTACAGGCACCAGTTATAATACGGAGATCAATGGTGATATCTACAGGAGAACAGAAGATATCGGTGGAGAATCAGAAATATCAAATTACCTTAACCAGCTTACGAAAATCAAGACTATTGTAGCAAACCTGGGTATTGACTTTATGCCTGATGAAAGAAACACTTTAAGTTTGTCAGGGAGGTTTGGACCGCAAAATGTAGAAGCAATACTTGAGAATCAGATTGAGAGAACTGTTACAGATCCTGATCTTACAGGTAATTTTAATTTCACTAACATGCTGGGTGTGAATGGTGGTTTTTATATGCCTGGACTGACCTGGGAACATAAGTTCAGGAAAGAAGGTCATAAACTTCAGATGAATGCTTTTACCGGAGGTTTCAGAGGCGATCTTACTCAGTCGATGACTGAGGAAGCAGCTGATTCTGAATGGCAACCAACGGGTATAATAACTGATCGGAAGAATCTGATTAATGACATGTCAATAAACGATATCAGGTTGAAAGTCGACTATGAACTTCCGATAGAGGGTAAAGGTAAAATTGAGGCAGGTTACCAGTACAGACTGATGCTTGAAGATAATAATCATTTGCTTGAAAATTATGATTTTGACCTTGGTGAATGGATTGAGGATCCGCTTTTTACCAATAATCTTACGCTCAGTGATAATATTCAAGCATTGTACTCCACCTGGGGTGCCTCATTAGGTATTTTCAATTACCAGATTGGCCTAAGAGCAGAGTTCAATGACCGTAATATTGAACAGCATGCTACCAACGATAGTTATAATTATACAAGATTTAGTCTATTCCCCAGCGGAAACATTTCAATGACTATTAAGGAAAAGATGCAATTGCAGCTAAGTTACAGCAGAAGAATTAACAGACCTAACAGAAACCAGCTAAATCCTTTTCCACAGTATGCTGACAATCAGCTCATAGTACAAGGCAATCCTGACCTTAAACCTGAATTTATCGATTCTTTTGAATTTGGATTCCAGGACCAGGTTAAGATAGGTTTTCTCTCAGCAGAAGCTTATTACAGAAGGGTGTCAGGCTTAATAACAAATACTATTACGCCTGGAAGCAATGGCGTTATGAATCAGCAGTTTACAAATGCAAACAGGTCACATTCAGCTGGTTCAGAACTGATGGCTAATATCCAGCCTATCGCATGGATGAGGATTATCGCATCTGGAAATATTTACTACTATTACCTTGATGATGAAATGATTTATGAAGAGAATGACAATAGCTCAATGGTATGGACGACAAATTTTTCAAGTATCTTCCTGCCGACAAAAACCACAAGAATAAGCCTGTCAGCCATATATAATGGTCCCAGTATTAATCTACAGGGGAAGCAGAAAGCTACCTATATGATTAATATGGGCATACGCCAGGAATTATTTAAGCGTAAGGCTTCCCTGGCACTAAGCGTGAGAGATATTTTTGCCACCTTTAAATTTGAAAATGAATTACTTGGTGAAGACTATTCAACAATTGTCAGCATGAAACCCGAATCAAGGGTTGCGACACTTACCTTTACCTATAATTTTAATAATTACAGGCAAAGAGCTCAGGATGAATCAATGGACCTAAATTTTATAAGGTAATGATCCCAAAGCAAACAAAATATACAGAATAGTAATAAATACATTACTGATAATGAAGGCCCTCATTAAATCAGACTTTCTGAAAAGCAGGTAGAAGAATACAATAACAAATGTGATTACCAGTATTATAATTATATATGATACAATCAGGATTATCTTAATATTGAAAAATGAATAAGTTATTGCAAACAGGGAGGAAAGGCTCACCCAGATAAATACAATCCTTTTTAGCTGTGACTCACCAGTCTTTTGAATAATCGTTGGGTAGCCTGCTTCCCTGTAATCCTTGTGGAATCTCACCAGTAATATCCAGAAGTGGGGAATCTGCCACATAAATATGAGAAAGGAAAGATATACTAATGCAGGATCAGTTAAGGATCCACCGGAGACAGTCCAGCCAATAACGGGAGGTATAGTACCAACTAAAGCACCGGGGATAATAGCGAGGTAGCTTATCGGCTTAAGGCGGGTATAAAGTCCATTATAGAGAAGAAGGGCCAGAATGCCGGAGAAAAAAGCAGTCAGTGATAAATATAGCAATATTGTTAAGCCAATAATAATAAGCAGAATGGAAATGAATAATGCAGATACAGGACTTATGGCACCCTGAGGCAGTGGGCGTGATGATGTCCGTTGCATGAGTGCGTCGGATCTGCGTTCCTGATACTGGTTTAGGACTGAGAGACCGCATGCAAGGACAAATACAGCCGTTACTGTCAGTAGAAGTAGTAAATCGGCTTCCTTGCTGTGAATAATATACGCCGATAAACATGTTAGTGTTACCGCAAGGCTGAGTTTATACTTTATCAGCCTCAGGAATGTAAGTGTCATTTTTAAATCTCCTCTGCAGTAAAAGTGCCCAGGTATTCAATAATAAGATCTATCTCTTCATCGTTCAGCTCGTTCCTGTATGATTGCATTAAGCCTTTATTATAACCTTTTACCAGGTCAAGGTCAGGCTCGATTATCGATAGTCTGAGATACTCGTCATCGATGGTAATTGTTCTTTCTTCACCATCGGTGATAACTGTTCTCTCCATACCGTATATACCCTTGAACGACGGACCTACCAGCCTGCTTCCGTCGTCGGAATGGCAGGCAAGGCATCCGGTTTCCTTTAGCAGAACCAGGCCCGGGGGATCGGGTATATTTCCTGTTGCCTCAAGCTCTTCCAGCCAGGTTTCGAATTCTTCCTGTTCAATAACCCGTGTTTTAGATACCATGGATGAGTGAAGCAATCCGCAGTATTCAGTACAGAGGATTTCGTAATCGCCTATATAGTAAGGGGTGAACCAGAGGTAATTATTATAACCGGGAACAACGTCTTCCTTGACCCTGAAAGCGGGAATAAAAAGGCTGTGATTAACATCTTCAGATACAAGGTCAAGTCTTACGGGTTTATTGACCGGGATCACTAATTCCTTTGATAGTTTTCCGTCGCCATAATCAAATTCCCATTCCCACATTCTGCCTATAGCAGTTATTTGCATGGCATCATCAGGCACCTGTCGCATGGGCGCAAAACCAACCCATCCATAATAAAACATCAGAATAACCAGCACCAGGGGTATGGCAGTCCACAGGATTTCAAGTTTTATGCTTCCCCTGAACTGCTTTGCCTTAACTTTCTTCTTCCTTGAATATTTGATAACCGTATAAATCATAAATACAGTTATACCCATGATGAAGATAAATGCTATAATAAATATGAAAACAAATGTTCTATCTACTCCTTCTGCTAAATTTGATGCTCCGTCAAACATATCCTAAATATATTATCTTAATAAGTAATCAATAAATGTAAACACTACAACAAGGGCGAATAAGACGAATACCCCGGCAACCATCAATCTCAGGAAAGTATTTTCCCATTTGAGATGCATGAAATATATAAGAACAAGTGCAACCTTGATACAGGCTACTGAAAGGGCTACTGCAACCGAAAATGCTCCGAAATGTATCTCTGTTATTAAAACGGAGATCGTAGTCAGTATCAGCAGTGCTACAAGAACCTTTGCAAAGAGGCCATATGATGTGATATGTTTTTCTTTCTCTTCCATAACAATCATTTATTCAGGTTGCCAGGTATAATAATGGGAACAGGAATATCCAAATCAGGTCAACAAGGTGCCAGTAAAGGCCGCTGTTTTCAATAAGTGAATATCTTTCTGCATTTACCTTACCGGATCTTACCTTAAAAATATTTATAGTAAGCAGTACAATACCTATAAGCACATGAAGGGCATGCAGCCCGGTCATCATATAGTACAGTCCGTAAAAGAGTATCTCTCCCTGCGGCAGATTCATTACTACCGGGGAACCCGGATAGAGTTTGTATTCAAATTTATAGGACCATTCAAAATACTTATTTACCATAAAGACCAGGGCCAGCATGATGGTTATCAGGAGCAGGTTGATGGCCAGTCTTTTGTTGTTTTTCTGTACAGCGGTTATAGACATGGCCACGGTCATACTGCTGACAAGGAGCACGACAGTATTAAAAGTTCCTATGAAAGCATTTAGTTCATGTGCCACGTGATGAAAATCAGCCGAGTATTTGTTCCTGAAGACTGCATATACAAGGAATAGTCCACCAAAAAGAAACAATTCGGTAAACAGGAAGAGCCACATTCCTATTTTGGAACCTTCGGGGTCGTAATGCTCAGAATGTGTGGCTGTTGTATTCATTGCTCAGTCAGTTATTTTTTACTGCTTGGCTTCTTCAGCAGGTTCAAAAGTATATGGTTTAGCCGTGATAACGGGTATCTGATCAAAGTTTTCAAGAGGTGGCGGAGAAGGGATAAGCCATTCGAGTGTGACACCCTTCCAGGGATTGGCTGTAGCCACCTCACCTTTTCTCCTGTGGTAGATAAGGTTATAAAGCATAAGCGACAGGCCTGCAATAAGAATGAAGGCTCCTATTGTTGAAATCACATGGCCTGTCTGGAACTGGGGCAGGTAATCAAAATACCTCCTTGGCATACCCTGTATGCCGATTACAAACAGGGGAAAATACAGGAGATTGAATCCCACGAACAATATTCCCCAGGCAATATTGGCGAGTCTGTTGCTGTACATCCTTCCGTATATTTTCGGGAACCAGTAGTGAATAGCTGCAAAAAAAGCAAATCCCATTCCTCCAAATATTATATAATGAAAATGGGCAACAACAAATGTAGTATCGTGAGTCTGTACATTGGTGGCCAGTGCGCCAATGGTAAGACCTGTGAATCCGCCGATCATAAACAGGAAAATGAAAGAAATGGCATACAGCAGGGGAGGCTTCAGGTCGATAGATCCTCCGTACATTGTGGATATCCAGTTAAACACTTTTATTGCACTGGGTACAGCCACTATAAATGTAAGGAAGGAAAAGAACCATCTCGACCAGTAACTTATACCAGTTGTAAACATATGATGCCCCCATACAAAATATCCGACCAGGGCAATGGCAAGGCTTGAAATTGCTATTGCTCCGTAGCCAAATACAGGTTTCTGACTGAATGTTGGGAATATCTCTGTCACAACCCCCATTGCAGGCAGAATCATTACATATACGGCTGGATGTGAGTATATCCAGAAAAGATGCTGAAATAGCAAAGGGTCGCCCCCTAAGGCCGGATCAAAAAAGCCTATATTAAGTGTTCTTTCCGCAATTACCATCAGAAGGGTGATTCCGATTATCGGGGTGGCCAGTACCTGTATCCAGGCAGTGGCATAGAGTGACCAGGGGAAAAGGGGCATTTTGAACCATGTCATTCCCGGTGCTCTCATCCTGTGTATTGTTACGATAAAATTTAAACCTGTAAGTATGGATGAGAAACCCAGCACAAAGGCTGCCAGAAGGGCGAACATAACATTGGTTGAAGATTCTGCACTGTACGGGACGTAGAAAGTCCAGCCCGTATCAGGTGATCCTCCACCAATGAATTGTGAAAGCACACCCATAATTGCTCCTGCTATATATATATACCAGGAAAACAGGTTTAACCTGGGAAAAGCTACATCTTTAGCTCCTATCATTATTGGCAGGAAGAAGTTTCCGAATACAGCTGCCAGCCCGGGGATCACTATTATGAAAATCATTATTATACCATGGATGGTAAAAACACCATTATATGTCTGGGCATCCATGATTGTCTGGCCCGGTGCTATTTTCTCAATGCGCATAAGTAAGCCGAGAAAAGCAGCAATAATGAAAAAAACCATTATCGCATACATATACATCAAGCCTATTCGCTTATGATCGGTTGAGGTTAACCACCCCATCAAGCCTTTAAACCTGCCCCTGTATTTCAGGTAGTTATCCTGTATATTACCAGTGTTATCCATAATCTAAATATTAGCTGTTTTTCGTCTTCCCTTAATCAAGAGCGTTACCAGTATTATGGCGACGACCAGTACCATGAAAGCTCCCACTACTCTTGTTATTTGAAGAGTATATGTTCTTCCTCCCGGGTCGTACGCAAAACAGTATTCGAGTATTTTATTGATCGTGGGTGTGGCTATACCCTGCTGGGCCTCAATTATTGCCATCTTGGTGTCGAAAGGCAAAAAGGAGATGCCGTAAAGATATCTTGTAATTTTACCCTGGGGGCTAAGCAATATAATAGCTGAAGGGTGAGCAAAATCAAGGCCCTGAGGTTTATACTTAAATCCAACCGAGGCAGTTGCTTTTAATATATTCTCTTCGGTGCCTGTCAGGTAGATCCAATGTTCCCTGTTTTCCTCCCCAATTTTCTGGACGAAATTTGCCTTTTTTACCCTGGCTTTTTCAGGGGTGTCCTTGGTGTTGAAACTGATGGTTATCACCTTGTAGTCCTCACCCAGCTTCATATCCATTTTTTCAACCACCTCCGAAACACCTGACAATAAGGGACTGCAAAGCCCGGGGCAATCAAAATACACGAATGATAGTATTGTAGGCCTGTCAATTAGTTCACCCAGGGTTACAGTATCATTATTCTCATTTTGAAACTCGAGATCAAGGGGTATGATTTCACCAAGTTTTTCCACAATACCCACCTCAACAAGCTCTTCATCAATCTGGGTATTCTGTGCGGCCAGAAATGTCGATGAAAGTAACAGGATGATCAGTATAAATATATTTGTTCTCATAATGACTAACTATTTTGATTTTTTCCGATGAAATATATCTTTCTTATCTGAAAAAGTACATAAAAAATAAATCCCCAGATGGTCAGCACAGCAGAGATGTATGAAAAAAGAAGCCACAGTGGAGCTTTCCTGTTTGAGTTCCACAGAGCTCTCTTTTCAACAAGACTGGCTGCATCATTGACCATTCCAATATTAAAAACAGTATCAGCTGTAATTCGACCGAAAAGATCCTGGTCGGTGAGCATTGTTATCAACTTTACATTACCCAGGGTATCTCCCATAATGTTTTCAGGGTAGGTGAAACTAACTTCTCCGTTTTCGTCAGTGTATTTCGGTTCGTCTATTTCAATCTGCCCGAAGTATCTTTCAATTGAAAGCATCAGCTCAGTATTAGGTACTGCAGTCCATTCTTCACCTTCCAGTCCACTTACCTTTGCATTTATTTCACTGTTGTCCCTGTTAAGTGAAAGCAGGATTTTAATAAATGACCATCTAAGGTTCTCCAGTTTCTGTACTTCTGCTATCTGTTGAATATATGAGTCATTATAGCTTCTGATATATGAGACAATATACCATATCTCATCCGGGCTGAGTATATTCCTGAAAGAGGGCATCAGGCCCTGGCCTTCATAAACCTTATAATATATTGATCCATCTGAATTGGACTGAATCTTTTCTTCGGCAGGATCTCCGGGCAAGGGATCCAGTGGCTGATAGTTTGCCTGACCGGGGTTACCGTGGCATGACAAGCAATTGAGATTATATAATTCTTCACCCGATTGAATGGTTTCATCGGTGAATTCAAATGTAGATAGCTTACTTTGTTTTTCCTCCGAAACTTCCCATTCCTGCGACATTATACGGGCCGGCAGCAGGATAACTAATATGACTGTTATTATTTGTTTCATCATTACTCTGGCTGGCCGTTTAGTTTTTCATCCTTTTCCCTGGCTCTGTCCTCTGCTACTTCCCAGATTGAGATAACAGGGAATGTTTTGGATAGCAGGGTGATAATTATCAATACAAGTAATATTGAAGCAATGGTTATAGCTGTTTCAATAAGAGTAGGTTTATATACAAACCACTCACCCGGTACGAATTGTATCGGCAAAAAGGGATGCTCCTGCGTTGGTACTACAATAATATATCTTTTTAACCATGCACCGGCTATTACAAAAACTGATATTATTGTTGCGGGCAGAGGTTTTCTCATTTTCCTGAAAAGTAAAAGTATCATTGGAATAACCAGGCCCAGTAATTGTGTACTCCAGAAAAGCAGAGCATGATGACCACTGAAAAGTGCCTCGATATGGATCAGGTCGAACTTCTCAAGCTTATAGCCCGGCACCAGGAATTCATTAATATTGAAATAGAAGTATACAATTGATACCAGCACCAGTAACCTGGACATCTTGTCAAAATGCAAATCTGTCAGGTAATCCTTCAGTCTGAAGTTATTTCTGAAGAAATACATAGCGATTATTACAGCTGCCGTACCCGAGACAAATGCTCCAGTCAGGAAATAGGGTCCGAATATAGTGCTGTCCCAGCCCGATCGGTGAGTTACTGCGAACAGCCATGATGTTACTGTATGAATGGCAAATGCCGTCGGGATAATAAGTATAAGTAATATGCGCATCGACCTTAAAAGTATCCTGTATTGTTCCTTTGTATGCCTCCATTTAAAAGAGAGTATTTCATATACCTTTGTGAGCCAGCCGGGAGCGTTTTTTAATCTTGATTTAGATATTTCGAGATCCGGTATTAGTGGGAGGAAATAGAGTAAAAGGCTTAATACCAGGTAGGTGGTAACCACCGTTACGTCCCAGAGTATGGGTGAATGAATCCGTCCATACATAAAAAGGTAAGGGAACCTGTCGGGACGGCCCATATCTGATATGATAACAAGACCGGCAACGGCTGCAAAGGCAACTGCAATAATTTCAGCAATACGGGCAATGGGTTTAATCCATGAATAACCAATTAGTCCCAAAACAGCGCTTATAAGCATGCCTATCAGGCTGGTGGCAACAAAAAACACGAAGTTGGAAATATACATCCCCCAGCTTACAAAGTCACGTAATCCTGTAACTATAAGCCCCTTCCTTAACTGCAGGGTGTAAGCAAAAAGGCAGGCGACCAATGCAAGTCCGAGAAATCCCATCCATAGTATGAAAGAACGGTTTTGCCTTACAGGTCTGAGTATATCTGCAGATATTTTATCCAGTGTTTCTTTATCAGCGATATGTGCTTTATCTCCGGCCATAAAAAGTTCTACAGTATGTAATCATTATGTTCATCCGCTTTATGATCCTCGGGGAAATCAAAAAGCCTGTTTTTCGGGGGGAGGTAGTATACCCTCGGTTCTGTACCCAGTTCAGGCATCAGCCTGTACCCTCCGTTATCTTCAAGCAAGCTGCTAAGGGATACAGATTTTTTGGTTGTTCCATTCGTGACGGTATCTTCATTCTCATCCCCGAAATAAAAAACACCATTCGGGCAGGCCGAAACGCAATATGGAAGTTCACCTTCCCTTAGTCTGTCAGCACTGAAGAGACATTTAGTTATTGTTCCCTTCTTTTGAGGCACATTAAGCTCTACATCATATACCTTGTCTTTGTTTTCTTCGGCATCCCTGGGTTTCTCCCAGTGGAAGATTCTTGCCGAGTAGGGACAGGCAGCAATACAGAAACGGCAGCCTATGCATCTTTCATTATCAATTAAAACAATGCCATCCTGTCTTTTGAATGTGGCATCCACCGGGCATACTGATACACAGGGAGGATTATCACAATGCTGACATGGCTTGGGCATGAAGTAGGCAGGGGTGCTCTCAGTCTCCTGCATGACAAGAGTATTGATATGGTATTCGTATGGCCTGAGATGGTGAGCTGCCTGGCAGGCTTTTATACATTGCCTGGCATTTCTGCATTTAGAAAGGTCAATAACCATAACCCAGCGCCTGCTCTTAATGCCGTCCCTTCCCCTTGTCTGAAGTGCTTTAAGACTGCTGGTTATATCTTTTACCTGATCAGCAGGAATCTCGACAAGCCGATTATCATCAGTCAGAACCTTTACGGTTTCATGCTTGCCTTTTGAATGCTCATAATGATAACCAGAGTAGATTGCTGCCCCTCCGGTGGCTGCTGCAGCACCAATAAGCCCAAATTTCTTCAGGAAATCTCTCCTGGGATTATTGCCGGGACCATTTCCGCCTTTACCATGAGATACCTTCTTTTTTCCTTCTTCCATCAACAACTGATTAAACTGACATAATTGCCCCTATTTGTCAGCAAGGGGCTTAAATCCCAAAACTTTATATCCACTTTTTGTTATGGACTCGCTTATGGCAGTTGTGTCGGTTTTTTCTTCATCAAAAACAACCAGTGCTTTAGCATCGGTGTGGGTGGCCTCTATTGATGATACGCCCTCAATTTTCATTACGCCTCCCTCGATAGTCTCTTCACATCCGGTACAGGTCATTCCCTCGATACTGATTTCGTATTTTACAGCTGAAAGAACTTCATTAGTTGAATTATCTTCCTGCTTATCTGTGCTGGTGTTCTGGCATGACAAAATCAGAGCGCTAATAGCCAGGATAATGGTAATATTTTTCATAATGAGAGGGGTTTTTGATATGGTGTAAATTAAGTAAATAATTTGTTAATTAAAAAACATATATATATCAGCATTTAGTATGATGAGGTCCGATACAGCCTGTTTATTTCAATCTTAGATAGACAGGCCGATGGTCAGATATTACATCATCATAATCGTTATAACACTGGTCTGGCACATATACAATCGTGGTGTCAATACTTGAGAATAACTCATCTGTTACGAAAATGTGATCTATATGACTCGGCCATGAGGGATATGACCAGGATTCAGAAGACCCATTTGCAATATCCATGTCAGTAAACATGAAATTCTGACTATCGCTTACGATGGTCCAGAATACATTGGTTTCAGATGAGGTGCCGTTTATTTCGTCATTCAGGTCGCCCAGGACGATTACCGGTTCATCAGGATAATAATCCATTATATACTTATGAAGTGAATCGGCGGCATTTCTTCTTCGTGCCTCGTTATCTGATCCTCCGCAACATTTAAGGTGGTTGTTTATCAGAATTGCTTCGATGCCTGTTGGCAGATGAGTGACATGTATCTCAAACGGCGGTCTGGGGAAAGCACTGAAATCATCTTCGAATATAACTTTGCTCTTAGCCAGATCGAGACTTATTTCAGACACCTTGTACAGATATGCAAGGTTCCAGATTGAATTATCTATAGGATAATACTCGCCTTCCCATCCAATAAGCCTCTCAGCAAGTTTGTCAAATTCCTCTTCAGAGCTGATTTCCTGAAGGGCAACGATATCAACATTCATGTATTTAATCAGTTCAGCAACCTTTTGAGCCGTTTCCTCTCCGTATTTCGGGTACTCCTTGATATTGAATGTCACTATATCAAATGTATTGTCAGACCCGGGAACAATACAATCAGAATAAATTATTCCCCTATTGTTATTTGGGGTTTCTTTACGGCAGGAAGAAACTGCAAATAAAAAAGAAAATGAAACGATGATAATTCCTTTTATATAGCTTTTCATATATGGATTATTATGAGTACAAAGATTAAAAAAATTATAATAATAATCTTAAGTATTGTTTTCTTCCTCTTCCGATAAATCATTAGTTTTAGATTAATTTCCAATGAATAAAGATGCCATGAAGAATATATTTATTTTTCTTTTTCTTTCCGTTCTAAGCGGCTGCAATCTAGATCAGGATGAGGCCCTGAATTCAAAAGAGGATTATATTTTCTATGCGGGCACCTATACAGGCTCAGGTAGCAGGGGAATATACCGGGGTACTATCGATGCCAATGGTTATATGGTGCTTGAGGGTCTGGCCGCTGAAACAGAGAACCCGTCATTTCTTGCCATGAACCGAAGCAGAAATGTACTTCTGGCAGTAAATGAAACGGGTCCTGAAGGGTCTGTGGGATCTTATCAAATATCAGGCGATACTCTAATTAAACTAAGCGGACGTAAATCAGGAGGAGCCCACCCATGTTTTGTGGATATTAGTGACAATGGGTATGTGCTAACCGCTAACTATTCAAGTGGAACAATAGGCCTTTTAAAAATAGATAGAGACGGTAAGCTTTCAGAACTTCTTGATCTTAAGCAGCATGAGGGCCAGAGCGTAACTGAACGACAACAGGGACCGCATGCGCATTCAGCGAGTTTTATGGAGGGATCAACCGGAGTTCTGTCCGTTGATCTGGGAACAGATGAGGTCTGGTTCTGGGATCTGGATACCGCGGAAAAGAAGCTCCTGCCGGCAAAGCAACAAAAGCTTTTTATTAGCCCGGGCGCCGGCCCAAGGCATACGACATTTCATCCCAAAGAAGAATGGATATATGTAGTCAATGAGCTTAATAATACAGTTAGTTTATTGCAAAGAGGTTCAGAGACTTACTATCATAAAGGCCCTTCAGTCGCCACCCTGCCTGAAGATTTTTCCGGGGAAAGTTTCTGTGCTGATATACATATTTCATCCGATGGAAAATTCGTATATGTCTCAAACAGGGGGCATAACAGTATAGCTATATTCAGAGTAGAGCCAGAGACTGGCCATCTTAACCTTGCAGGCCTTAGCCCGACATGCGGCGAGTGGCCCAGAAATTTTGCCCTCACACCGGGAGATAAATTTGTGGTCGTTGCCAATCAGCATAGTAATAATATCGTTTCATTCAGCCGTGATGCGAACAGTGGCATGCTGTCAGCGGTTGATACAATTGCACTGGCTGAGCCTGTTTGTATTCTGTTCTGAAATATGAATCATTATGCATCATTAAAGCTTATACCTCGTCACTAGAAAAACTAAATATTACAGTCTGAAAAAATATGAAAATAATTGATCTTGTAGAACGAACAGATATACAGAGGGATGCAAAAGCAATGAGACGTTTTAACTTCTTGCAGGAATTACTGGAAGAACTTAAGACACTGGATATTCATGATGATTTGATTAGCTGGATCAACATTGAGGTGGATAAGATTAACAATTTTAATGGTTCAGTAAAAATTCTCGCAGCTGAACTCGGGAGAATCACCAATCGATTGCTCAGCAGGCTTGAGAAAAAACACAAGCTTGTTAAAAAAAACCACTACCGGGATCTGTGGATGGCAGTGGGAATGTCAGTTTATGGATTGCCAATCGGGGTGGCTTTGAGTGCCGCTATCGATACATGGGGATTTATTGCAATAGGCTTACCTATAGGAATGATAATAGGTATGGCAATAGGATCGGCAATGGATAAAAAAGCAGAAAGTGAAGGAAGGATCCTTAAGTCTGGTAGTAATGCAGCCCGGTAAAAAAGTTAAACT
>Ga0272441_10007846_pt1 | contig 17187 bp, 26 predicted proteins | sample SSMProp6N_FD_193582 | JGI IMG/M metagenome (GOLD analysis project Ga0272441, IMG submission 193582) | Marine sediment archaeal communities from Little Sippewissett salt marsh, Falmouth, MA, United States - SSM-Prop-6N | ecosystem: Environmental > Aquatic > Marine > Wetlands > Sediment ...
ATCATTAACCAAAGAAGAAAACGTACTCATCAAAAAACTCGCAAAAGAAGAAGAAAGACCGTATAGTAGACAAATAGTATATATGACGAATTTCTATATAACTAATAGGAAAAATGAGGTTTGAGGTGAAACAAATGAAAGACGAAAAACATCCAATAGACGGGAACAAAAGGAGAAAAAAACGACTAAGACTAAGAAGACGTAGAATGGAAGCAGGAAGATGTGAAGAAACACAGATAGAAGAAAAGAAACGGATACAAAAAGATAAAATCCTCGACGAAGACGAAGATGAAGAAAAAGAGCAGGAAGAAGAAAATGGATATAAAGATGGAATAGACGAAGAAAAAGATTACAAATATAAAGATGATGATGAAAGAAATACAATCAAGAGAAAAAATTTGAATGGATAAAAAAATGAAAAAAACAGAAGATGAAAGAATATTAGAGAATTGTTATTTTGAGTTCTTAGGAAGTTTCTAGAAGTTATATGTTAAAAGATCTTATAGAGTAAAAGTAACATAAATCTTTATTTTTATCCTACCAAAATCTAGATACAATACTACGAATAGTAAATATTTTAACTACATTTTCTAATCCTCTTTATGAATATGAATAAATGGGTGTGCAAAGAATGTGCTCAACCAATGACACAGCATGGAAGATTTAATTTCATATATTACTGTAACAATATCCTTTGTAAATTCTATAAAACACTTTTGACAAAAAAGAGTTGATAAAAATGAATGGTGATAAAAAGTTTAAGGAAATCTATGATAAATTTGGTGGGAGCTATGGCGACCTCATCGAAGAGCATCTTAGGGTGCTAAATGAGTTAAAAAAATGCCATCAGTTACTTGGTGAACAAACAAGCAAGTAAATAAAAGAGATAAAATGAAATGCAAAAAGCAAAGGAATACAACGACTATGGGATAACCCAAATAACAGGTGCTTTATAATACTATTTCTACTCACATCATTTCATAGATCAAAATTCTATTTAGGGATTCTAAATTTAGTGCCAGAAATTTTTTTAGTATGCTCTTTTATTCTATGTTGTTTCATTTGTGCTTTAGTTGTAAAATATTTATGACAAATATCACATTTAGGCATTTAGGCATATCCTTTATTGTGTGCTTTTGTATAATGTATATGTAGCGCCCTTTTACTTTTAAAGAATTTACCACATTCTTCACATTTTAGCATATTTCTTACCTCTTCTAACCCACAATCTCCAACCTTTAGAACACTACTCTTTGTTTTAGATCTTGTAATATATTCATATAATTAATAAAACCTTCGTAAGGGCTATCATAAGGGCTAAAATAGGCATGGACATCTCCATCAGCAAGACCTTTTGTTGAACAGTAATACAAATGATCTGATGTTTGAAGACGACGCCAAGTTTTAAGTAGCCTCTCATTACCCTTCTCTATAAGTTTTCTACCAATGTTTTTTAATTCATTAAAACAAGCTATTTGCATATCATTTCCAAGCCATGTTGATACATTACGATCTTCATCAGCCCATGAAATAGCCCATGGAACATCTATTTCTCCAACAGGTTTATATCGTTCAACTGCTTCGCTTACTGTAGCAAAATCAAGGCTATCGTGTTTAAAGACTTCCCCAGGAAGATGTTTGAGGAATTCAAAGATCCCAGTTTCTATCCATTGATGTTCCCCAAAAGTTTCGTAATCCATGAACAGGTTAATAACATCGCCAAAGGAGTTGGACATCCAGTTCGCGTATTTATCTGCAGTCAAAGGAAACTCTGACCAATTATGTGTGGAGAATCTGAAACCTATGTCATCACTAAGTTTGTAGTTTCTTAATAACACTCTGAGGCCTGTATTAACTGGTTTATATAGATAATTTGGTGAACGTCCTTCTAAAATCTTATCTGCTCCTTCAGTGATAATTCCTTTGTATCCCAACTCAGCGATTTTTCTGGCTATACGGTTATCATAGATTGTTTCAGTGTTTCTGAAAATCTTTGGTTTATAGCTAAATATTTTTTTTATTTTAGTTCGATGCATTCTTACTTGCGTTTCGAACTCATCTAGATCGTCATACAAGCTTGAAAGTGAATGAAAATATGTCTCCTCGATGAGATCAACAGCACCCGTGGCAAACAGATCCTTAAAACTATCAAGAACTGAAGGCATATAACGTTCACAATATTCAATGAATGTACCAGTCAAACTAAATGAAACCCGAAAGTTACCATCATATTTATTGATTAATTCAAGTAATATTTTATTTGTTGGAAGATAACATTTTTTTGCAACTTTTTCAAAAATTTCTTTGTTGAGTTTACTATTAAAATAGTCGGAAAATTGATCATGGTTTGCACCTATGTTGAATACCGAAAAATGATTTAATCTCATTGGCTGATGTACTTCAAAATATAAACAGACTGATGGCATTATATACCTCCTTTATAACCTTCGATTGTTTGATTTTTAGTTTATTTGTGCTTCTGAATTTTTTCACACAGCAAATTCATCTGAAAATTTTTACCTTATTTTTTCCCTAAAAAAAAGAGATTTGGACGATATAATCGTCCTTAATAGTTCGATTATCTCACTTTCTTAGTTTTAGTTTTCAGAGTAAACGTTAAGTGTCTGGCTCTGGAAAAAAGGACTTGATTGCAAAGTTTGAAGTTGCTTGCGTTTCCAATGGTCGTTTTACTTGTTCGTTGATTTTCATTGATTTCACCTGTCCTTTCCGAAACTTGTCGGATGATAGTAGTATGCAGTAGGTAGTATATATCATTGCGTACAAAAGCATATAAATGTGTAGAATTATTACATGTTTGTGTAAACTATGGTAAGAAGAATACGAATGAACATATCATTAACCAAAGAAGAAAACGTACTCATCAAAAAACTCGCAAAAGAAGAAGAAAGACCGTATAGTAGACAAATAGTATATATGACGAATTTCTATATAACTAATAGGAAAAATGAAGGAAAAATGAGGTGAGATAAATGAAATATATATGTAGTGGATGTGGTAAGGTTATTCAGGAGCACGACATAACTATTCATTATACAAAGGGTTCCGATGGATTTAAAATTGTTGCTGTTTGTCCATCATGTTTAGAAAAATACCTGGAAAAAACTAAAGAAAAGGCTAATAGAAAAGCAGATGAAAATGAAAGAATGGATATGAAAAGGAAGTGGTAGTTCTAAAAGAGCAGATAAAGTAAAAAAGAATCAATGAAAATAACTCTTTCTTTGCTCTATTATTACTCTTTTTTGATATAAACTATTTTTTCAATGAGCATAAAAATTGATATTGAAAATCGAGGGATGGGGAGGGAATGATGAAAGATCTCTTTAATGTGAAGAGAGGTTTAAAGGATGCTTTTCTAAAAAAAGCCCATCATCCCCTAGGCTGTTGTGTAAATGCAATAGATTGTTGAGTTGACTTATGTTCACTTTTCCTCAACAATTACTAATGTGTATATCACATAAAAGTATTTAAAGTTATGCGTATTTATATTATAGTAAGATTTTGTATTATATTTTATACTTAGTTGCATAAAAATACTTAAAATGTGAAAAACTTGAGAAAATAATAATGTTGAAATATGTAATTGTACATACAGCGAAGTGATTTTTATGGCAAAAAGAACAACAATCAGCCTTTCGGATGTAGAGCTTAAAAAACTTAGAGAATTAGCTAAAGTGGAACATCGACCTATTAGCCGTCAGATCGTTTATATGATGCATTCTTATTTAAAACAACAAAAGAATGAATAATTTATGGAATGTCTATTCTTAAAAAATGAGAGCTTACCAGCTCATTAACGTAAATATGAACTATGCATAAAGATATTTAAAGTTATGCACAAAGTTATATATATTATGTCTATGTTACTTAAAATTATATAACATTACATAAAAATAGTATAAATAGGGATTGATGATATGCGGGGGAAAAAATCTATTACTACGAGAACAACAATCAGCCTTTCAAGTGTAGAGCTTAAACAACTTAGAGAATTAGCTCAAGTGGAACAGCGACCTGTTAGCCGTCAAATCATTTACATGATGGAATTTTATAAAAAGCAGATATGAAGGAGAAAAAACATGGAAAAAATTAGTAAATGTATTTATTGTGGACGAAAATTCATTAGTGAAGAGATCTTAAAAGATCACATGATAAAATTTGGAACACATGTATAGCCTTGATCTATCGATATAAAACAAATATTGACATTAATATGTTTAGAAGATGAAAAAAAATGAACAAAAGAGACGAATTATATTGGGGCGATAGAGAAAGAATTAGAAGGGCTGAAGAAATAAGAAAAAAGAATGAGAAAACCAGGCTTATACACTGATCTCAGTCCATTATTAATTCTTAACAGTTATTTTTAATGGTATCTGTTGATTTGAAAAAAATCGATTTAAAGATGTTCATATGATTTATGTTGTAAAAAAAATCTAAACAATCGATGATGATTGTAAAAAGGAATCAACAGTAAATATCAATCGTAATAGGTTTTCTTTTGGATTTCTAATGGGAAAAATCTCACCATTTTTTCAAAATGTTTAAATAGGTACAAAAGATGTAATTAACAATTGTTAATAATGGAGGGTTTCTAAATTAAAAACAAGAATACAAAATGGATTATTCACCTTGCTCTATTGAGTATACTTTTATCCTTGATTGCATTAGCCTTTGGAGATTTTTTCAAAGAAAATTTTGAATTGGAAAGTAAGGAGCTTACTTCTTACGAAGGAGAAGATCTCTCGTCAATCTATGATTTCAGGGAAAATTCTATCAAGGGGTATCAATACGTAACAAAAGAGACGTATCGACTTACAATTTCCGGATTGGTAAATAATACCCAACAGTTTACCTATGATGAAGTTCTCAACTCTTTTACAAGCTATAAAAAAGTGGTAGAACTTTTTTGTGTGGAAGGATGGGAGGTTAATATCCTTTGGGAAGGAATTCTTGTTAAAGAGTTACTCAATACGACAAACGTGTCTACCAATGCTACAACTATTATCTTCCACGCCTATGATGGATATACAACCTCATTTCCACTAGACTTTATCATTGATAATGACATTATACTAGCACATAAAATCAACGGTGTCACACTACCACCTGAAAGAGGATTTCCTTTTCAGTTAGTGGCAGAAAGTAAATGGGGCTACAAATGGATAAAATGGGTCACAGAAATAGAAGTGTCAGATGATAGCGATTATGAAGGATATTGGGAGAGTAGAGGATATTCAAACGAGGGTGATCTAAATAAAGGTTTTTTTGATTAAAAAAAATGCTCAAAGAATACTTCATTACAGCCTTTTGGTAGTAATTATTATCTACATTATCACCGGTTTTGGCATTACTAGAAATAGTATAATAGGACCCTTAACTTTTGAGCTCCTTTCTAAACCAACTGCCATGTTACTTCATTCCTATCTACTCTATCCCCTTGTTGTGTTAGTATACCTTCATATTGTACTGACATGGAAAAAAAAGAAGGTATCATAATCATACCTTACAGATTTTGAAAAGAAATCAAAGATCTTTTTTTTATATGTGTCTATTTACTCTTTTAGGATAGTTCCAGCGTCTTTTCTGAAAACCGCCATTATGATGGGACGTTTTTCTAAGAAAGGTCACTCTTTTAAAGTCAGGAATATCTTCTTCTTCGATTTCAAGTTCTTCATTACTCTGTACTCGTCTAAAATTATCATGATCAGGTTCTGTCAGTAAGGTGATTGCTTTTCCATTTTCTCCAGCTCGAGCTGTTCGCCCTATCCGATGGATATATTCTATTGGTGTTTTTGGTACATCATAATGATAGATATGGGTAACGTTTTTAATATCAAGACCACGTGCTGCCACATCTGTGGCCACAAGGACATCTGTTTTCTGATTTCGTAATGAATCTAGAGAACGTGTTCTTTTTTGTTGACTCATTCCACCATGGATAGCTGATGCATTAATTCCATAATGTCTCAGGTTTTTTTCAACCATATCAGATTCTCTCCTTGTTGCACAGAATACAATGGAAAGACCTGAATCATTATTTTTTAGTAAATGAAGAAGAATGGAAAACTTGTTATTTCTCTGAGATATATCGTAATACACCTGCTCAAGTTTGTTTTTATTCACTTGAGATTGAGTTTTAATAATAACAGGATTTCTAAGATGTTTCTTCATTAGGTTATGAATACTATGTTCAATTGTTGCACTAAACATGAGTGTTTGTCTTTCTTTAGGAATACATTGAATTATTTTATCTACATCATCAATAAATCCCATCTCTAGCATTTTATCAGTTTCATCAAGAACCAAGAATTGTACGTTTCTCAAATCAATGGTTTTTCTACGAATATGATCAAGCATTCTACCAGGAGTTGCCACTACTATTTCAGAAAATCGTAACTTTTGTATCTGTGGCAGTATTTTAACACCTCCAAAGACGCTTGCTATCCTAAGTCCTAGGTTGTTTCCAAAATCTGAGAAGACCTCTGAAACTTGTTGGCAGAGTTCTCTTGTTGGTGCTAAAACAACAACTTGTAATCCCTGACCTTGGTGTATTTTTTCTAATATGGGAAGACAAAAAGCTAGAGTCTTTCCCGAACCAGTTTCTGCTTGACCAACAACATCTTTTCTATTCAGTATTTCAGGTATACATTTCTCCTGAATAACAGTTAAATCTGTAAACCCTTTTGATGCTACTTTGTTCTTTAAGTTTTCATTTATATCAATATCGTTAAAAATCATAGGTTTCACCTTCCATGTTTCTATTTGGATATTTGTTTAATTCTAGTTGCTTTATTTCCCTTAATCGTTTTTGCAATAGAATACTCTATATAATCTCCTGCATGAAGTATTGTTAAAAAGGGAAGATCTCTTTCATAGACCATGATATCTTTCCCATCTTTACCTTCAATTAAACCATTTTTTGTTGTATCACTATACCAATTTACAATTCCTTTCATATAATAATCTCCATTCTAATTAACTAAAAGTAAGGTATTCACTCAAAACAAGTTTTTCCAATTATTTTGATCCTTCGATCAATTTCTATAGTAGTACTGTTCATTTTTTTCACACTTTTTTTCTCTTTGATATTCATTTTTTAAAAAAAATAAAAAATCCTATCCATTTTACATAAAAAAATGAAAATTCAAATTTCTATTTTTTTCTAGGTTATTATAACACTGTACTTAGTTATATAGTTTTGCATAATCGATGATCGTATCGAGCAAGATTGTGTTAGCTCCCTGATTTTTATCACATCTCACAATGTATTCCGACTATTACTTTTAAAAAGCATAAACAGATGTAATGAATAGGAGAGAACCAATGAAGAAATACCTTTTTGTAGTCGTAATAGGCTTTATTCTACTTACAATAGAATTCTGTGGATGTATCAATAACAGTGAGAAATCGAATGATCAACAAGAAGGGGGACTGTTAATGGAATGGACTAAAGAGTCTGGCATGAGGATTGATAATGGAGTTAGTTCTGCAACAATCATTGCCGATGATATGTTTGTTATGTATTATACTGCTGAGGGTATTCAGATAGCTAAATCTTCTGATGGTTTAACCTTTGAAAAAGCAAGCGTTGCTATTGAAAATGATGAGCCAGATTCTCTGCAGATGATGGTATCAAACTCTGCCATTATAGAGCTAACTAATGGGAGTTACAGGATGATCTATGAAGGCCAGGATAGCAATCATGACAGACGGCTTTTCAGCGCATTTTCAGAGGATGGTTTTCACTGGAGTAAAGAAGAAGGAGTACGATTTCAAGAGTATGGTGATGGTAAACCTGATGAACTTTTTACTTCAGTCCCTGACATTATACGATTAGATAATGGTGATTTGAGAATGTACTACACTCGTGGTATTACATCAGCAATGGCCTTATCAACAGACGAAGGCATAACCTGGACAAAAGAAAGGAATTTAGATTTTGATAGAATAGTAATTGATCCCGACATTCTCCTGCTTGATGATGGAACATATAAACTGTTTTTCACCTCGTTTGATTCAGAGTTCGGAGTAGGATCGCAGTATGTCATGAGCGCTAGTTCTTCTGATGGCATTAATTTTACTGTGGATAGTGGCAAACGTCTTGAGCCAGTCTCTGAACATATGTTATTACTTGATCCTGATATCATTAGGTTATCTGATGGATCCTATCGGATGTATTATTCAGAAATGCAAAATGATGGATCAATTATCATATTAAGTGCAATAAGTGGATGAAATAATACGACGACAATTTGAATTAAAAATAGTAATTAGTACTAGCATACTCTCGATTGGGCATATTTTGTAACCTAGGGTGTGTTTACAGTATCTCAAAGCTGTTGATCATTTGTTCAATATTATTTACATACATGTCATAGTCTTTCTCTTCAACAATATATGTTAAAAAGTAAAGCGTATCATCCTTAATAGTCCATATTTCTCTTTGTTTTATTGTAGAGACTCCTTGTCTATAAGTATAAATTAATTCATATGCCGATTCACCTGCAAGAGTTGTAGAGTCGTCGTAGGAGATGTTAATATCTGTAAATAGCATACTGATATTTTCGATATGGCTGTCTTTGATTGCTTCTATGCTCATCGAACCAGTATCGGCGACTGTTATACTCAGACTGCCACTAAGAGATTCGAGTATGCCTGGATCAACTGCAAATGTAACGATAGTATTTGACAAAAGTTCTTCTTGTTTAAACCATGTAGTAGGATATCGTATTTTGAAACTGTATTCGGCATTCTCATAGGTGGTAAAACCAACTTCATGTGTAAGAATATCTATTTCTCCGTCAGCTAAATTTCTCAGAGTAAGTGTGTTATCATTATCAGAAAATGTATATTCGAACTCGTAAAAATCTGGTACATTTTCATTATAAAGAATGAGTTTTTCATCTGATATTTCAAACGTTCCGTTGTTATCAGTAGATGAATACGTGCTATCTGAAAAGAACGATATTACTGATGATTCTGCCATCCAAGTTCCAATAAGTTTATCCAACACACTTTTACCCTGTTCATTGTCCTTTTCATGTGTACATCCACTTAATCCAACAGCCAACAAGACCAGCGTTGTTACACATATTAGTAATTCTTTTTTCATTCCCATCTCCTCATGTTCTAAATGTATTGTCTCTTTATAAGACTATAACCATGCGGAACCTCTGTTTTTTCACCTCTAACGGAGAGGACTTGCTTTGCACGATAAGAAGTTTTTTCAGAAAGCTTTTAATGTATATTTTGTATAGAGTATAATTCGTGAGTATGCGAGGAGAATGGGATGAAAGATAAATTAATAGTAATTTTAGTCTTAGTTGGGACTTTGATATTTTTTTCAAATTCAGTTTCTGCTGCTGTTTCATTACCAGACGAGGTTCCTAATATTACAACCCAAACAGCACAAAAAGATAAAGCTGCAATTGTTATGATACAATCTGTTGTAACGGGGACAGTATCATGGCCTTCTTATACCATGGCGCTTGCTGCAGATGAAAGCATTGTTGGAACATGGCAATCTACAGACGGCACCGATACTGTAATCTTTTATGCAAATGGAGAATTTGGCGGCAGTTATACCGGATCAACTCCAACAATTTCTTACAGTGGAACGTATGTTATCCAAGGAAGTACTCTTACAATTACGTATATTACTCCAGTTGCAAATATTGCACAATTTACAGTATCCATCTCAGAAGATATGCTTACGCTTAATGGCTATGCCTATACAAAGATTAGTAGTGCTATAGCAGATGATGATATCGTTGCAATTGCAGAAAATTTCATATATAGTAGGAACACGGGAATAGATGCAACAATCGAAACTGCGGATATTGAAACTGGTGCGAGCGGAACAGGATTTATAATTTCACCTGATGGCTATATACTTACCAATGCTCACGTAGTTCTTGCTGATGAGGATCCAATAGAGGCGATTTTAAATAAATTCATATATGATCTTGCAGAGGCAATGCTGATAGAAGTTTCGCAATACTATAATATTCCTCAAGACGAGCAGCAGACACTAGTTGAGATACTGCTCATTAAATTTTTAGATTACTTTGTGGAAAATGGTGGCGATGTCACAGATGTCGCAACAAACTACTATGTACTTAGTGGAATGGGTACTCCTGGGGAGGATATAACAGCGAAGAGTTGGTCGGCAGTGGTAAAAAAACAGGGCACCGCATATACTGAAGTTGGAGGAGAGAGTAGTTGGGGAAAAGATATAGCGATCATCAAAGTTGATGAAACCGGTCTTCCGACAGTTACGTTAGGGGATTCAAGTAAGGTTCAGGTTGGAGATACTGTATTTATTATCGGCTATCCTACCATAGGTTTAGTAGAAGAATTTTTCCAGCCAGAGTCAGCACTTGAGCCAACAGTCACGCAGGGCGTAATAAGTGCAAAGAAAACACTAAAGACAGGGATTGAAGCAATTCAGACTGATGCGGCAATAAACCATGGAAACAGTGGGGGCCCAGCGTATAATGATGATGGTGAAGTAATTGGCATTGCTACATTTGGTGCAGGACCCGAGACAGGGATAGCCAATATAATGTTCTTGATGCCGACAAATCTAGCACAAGAATTCATGAACGAGCTGAATGTTGAGAACGAACACAGTATTCTTGATACTAAATATGCTCAAGCACTAAACGCGTTTTGGAAGAGAGATTGTTACACGACAATTGATATAATGAACGAAGTTCTTGTTCTATATCCTGATCACCCTTATGCACAAGAATATATCACTGAATGCAATCGTGCGATAGTCGCAGGAGAAGTATCGGAACCAAAAACACCTGGTTTTGAACTTATACTTGTGGTTTGTGCATTAGCATTTCTATTATTCTGGAAACGGAAACAAGTAGATTAGCATCATCACTTGTTTTGGTTAGAATAAATAAGTTTCTCTACGTATATGCTCTAATAGGTGGTCAGCGAAAGTACTCCTGTTGAACGGGAGAAAATATGCTCTTTATAATTATCATACCTAGTGGGTTTTCGTCAATGTACAATGAGAGATTAATCCTTGTATTACATTTTATGATGAGGATTACCCTTACAAAATGACTTTTTTTATAAATAATTTAATAATGTAAGGGTAAATTATTGTAGATACTGCTTGTATTCTTTAAGATATCTTTTAAAGAACCATGCTGTAAAAATATTTTCATCTTTTTCAAGCTGACTTCTTTCTAGTGCATTATAATAACTATTTCTCTCAGAGTAATCTATAACAAGCATAGGATAGTTTTTTTTGTTTAATGCATAGTTCATGAAAAGCCTGGATATTCTACCGTTTCCGTCGCCAAACGGATGTATTGTTACAAATTTAAAATGAACAAGAGCAGCTACATGAACTGGATGTAGCTTGTTTTTATTTTGATTATACCATTCAAAGAATTCCCTAAGTAAAATATCAAGCTCTATCGCATGAGGTGGTATAAATTTACTACCAGTTATTCTAACATCATAATTTCTGATTCTTCCAGCTTTCTCTTTCTTTGTCTGATGAAAAAGTTCTTTATGCCAATGTAAAACAGTTGCAAGTGTAATGTTTGGTTTACAGTCAAGCATTTCATAAAACACTTTTCTATGTAGTTCAGCTTCTTTTATGTCTTCAATCGATCTTCTTGAAGGAGTTATCCCTTTTTCTAGAAGTAATGCCGTTTCTCTATGTGTTAATGTAGACCCTTCGATTTTATTTGATGTATAAGTAAATTTTATAGCAAAAGTTTCAAGTTCTTTTTCTTTAATAGATTTTGGCATCTTCTTTAGATTTTTATTAAAATTATTCCTTATTCTATCAAATTTCTTATACCATAATTCTTGATATATTTCTATTAAAAAATCCTGTTTTACTTTTTCTATGTTTTTTGGCAGCTTTTTTCCAATGTATTTTTCTTTATAAATAACTTTACCATTTTCTCTAAAAGTATGTTGGAGATAATGATAGGTTTTATTTGAGATTTGTTTTTTCTTTATTGAAACCATAATACTATATTACCCTTACATATTAATAAATTTTTCTTTTTATTTGAAAATGTAAGGGTAAATACTGTATGGCAATACCACAGCAGATTTTAATCGATGTACAGTGATGAGAAGGTAAGATTCTTCGGCCATGCCTATGAGGTTTTTTCTATTCCTGTCTCGCATGATTCGTAAATGGGAGTGATGCAGGGAGCAGGACGTTCCCATTGATGGTGCACAGTGGTTGCTTGTTTTGTATGAATCTGGTAATCGGGAAGTGCGGGATTGAATTCTTCAATTTTTCCGATGACATAGTTAGAAGTATGTTTTCCCAGGTTATTCAGCGGAATATCAATGGGTATCCACCCATATACGGGTGAGAGAATTTCTCCCCATGCATGTGCCTCAGCGATGACGTCCTGCCGTTTGGTGATAAAATACCCCGTTAATCGTCGGCAGGGAATTCCTCTCATTCGGGCGAAGGTAACAAAGAGATCCGTGAATTCATCACAGTCGCCATTGCCTGTGAGAAATGCTTGTTCTGCTCCTAACCGTTTTTGTTGATTTTCCGGGTGTTTGATTGTTTTTTTTATGTACGTGCTAGCTGCTTGGACCCAGAGGGATACCTCATCGGTATGGAACCAATCCTCATGGGCGATGTCATGAATTGTATTTGTGTGAAGGGGCCAGTAGGGTGATCGTTGTTGGTATTTCTGCTGGAGGCGTTTGGGTATATCTGTTATGTTTCCCCAATAGTTCATATTTAGAGGACTTGAGGGTGTGGGGTACACGGTGATGATTCTATCCAGGGATATGATTCCTTTTGCACCCACTTTGTGCTGGAAGAGGAAGTAGGTGTTGTTTCCTTTGTTTTTAAGATGACAGTTCTCAGGATATTTGTTGATTTCTACCGTTTGTCGATAGGAGGGATAGTGATAAAATTTGAGTCGAATTGTGGGGGTGCCTGCATTGGCTTGGAAGAGGAGTTTTTCATGGTGGTGTATCTGCCAGCCATGGACTCGTTGCCGTGTTTTCATTTGTTGTTTCTTCTCCTAATCGTTGCTTCTTGATAGTCTCTAGGAAGCGATCTTTTAAATAGTTTCTCCAAGAAAAAACAATTCTTATTCTAAAATATGATTAGAGTTTGAGTATATTATTATAAAAATGAATATTTCTTTTTTAATTCACTTTCAATTTGTTTTCTCATGTTGAGATTGATATATACCGCTTGACCATGCTTTGAGGGTTTTCTAACTAAAAAACCCTTTCTGATTAGTTCTTTTGCAGATCCGGCTATGTTATCTTGATCTCTAGTAGGAAAACCATCAATGAGATTATCGATTAACATATGCCCTTTTCCGAAACATCTATTTCTCCATAGTTTGTATAGTATTCCAAGTTCGTCATTTGTAAACTTTGCCATTTTTTCTCCTAGTTATCTGATAATGTAAAGGATTAAATAAGATATTTGTGTTATGTAAATATATTTTACATACATGTCAAAAAAGTTTATATACTTTAGACGACATATATTATTATAGTGAAGTGAATGTTTAAAGATATCTTTGGAGATAGTCCACAAACAAAAATATTAGATTTTCTAGCGGATCATCCAGATTATGATTATTCGATATCAGAAATTGCAAAACACTCACAAGTTAGTAGACCTACAGTTTATAAGATAAAAGATATACTTTTAAAAAAAGAATTAATTATTCATACAAGAGAACAAGGAAATTCTCCATTATACAAATTAAATATTGATAACAAACTTGTTCAGGTTATTTTGAAATTCGATTTTGAAATTGCAAAGAGAATAGCTGATATTGAATCACAAGAATCTGTAAAAAAATATACTCATACACTTGGAAAAATAACGTACAAAAAAAGAAACAAAAAAGTAGTTATTACTAATTAATGTACAGTGATGAGGGGCTCGAAGTTTGTTTTATGATTAGAGATATGTTTTAAAAATATTAATATAATCTTTTATATTTCACTGATTTATGTTAAGTCATTTTCCAAAACCAATATTAGAATTACCTGAGGCAAATATTCCTGTTGAAGGAGCTAAAGGATATCTATCTCAAGGTGAGGATGAGCAAGTTATTTTCATGGAATTCGAAAAAGATGTAGTAATTCCCGAGCATTCCCATGATAGCCAATGGGAAATTGTAGTAGCTGGAAAAGTTGACTATTACGAAGAGGGGGTTAAGCATACCTATACAAAGGGAGATAGATTTTATATTCCAAAAGGAACAAAACATTCTGCAAAAGTATATGCTGGTTATGCCTCCGTTGCATTTTTTAATCAAAAAGACAGATATATGAAGAAATAATCAGAGTACAGTAATACGAGTCTTAGCTTGTTTTTCTCCAAGAAAAATTTATAATTATTCTAGAATATGATTAAAGCTTTAAAAAGGTTAATAAATAAAAAATTATTCCTTTTTATGTTATTTATGACTATAAAAACATCACGATGGACATTCCTTGCAGCTATCATATTTACCATCAATACAATCTATTGGTATTGGAAACATCCAGATGACCTTGTTGGAATTGCTCTCTATGCAATTGCAGCAATTATCTTTTACATCGCAACAATTGGTAATTGGAAAAGTGGTAACTAGTAAAATATGTACAGTGATGAAAGATTAAAAACAATTTATTTTATGTAAAAGAACCTCAACCAAATAAACAACAATGGTTTCTAATCTATAGCAGTAATAAAATTATAAATACGATTACACCTAGAGTGAGAATCGCAATTCCAGCAAGAACTGCATATTGTCTTTTTCGTTTTTCTTCTTCTGTGAGTGATCTGATTTTGCCTTCTTTTTTATATTTGGCTTCTATTGCTGATCCAATTGAAAGTCCAATTGCTACTCCAATTGCTGGTCCTATTCCAATGAGCCCCGTCATTTCAAAGATAATATATAGGGGGAGGCCAATTAATGTAAAAATTGCACCACAAATTACCATCCACATTCCTATAAAATGTCCTTCTGGATAGATCTTATTGTTTTTTTGCATATGTGAACATTAGTATAGATTTATATTTAAATTTTTTTAGAACTTATCATGCATTACCGGTTATAATAAATGTACAGTGATGAGAATCTTAAAAAAGCAAAGGATGAGATTTGAATTCGCTTTTACCGTTATAACAAAGATTAACATTTAAATATGCAGATGAATACCATCTCCATATGGAGATGATACTCCAGTGGAGGAAGGTAAATACCCAAAAATATAAGTTCTACGAACTGATTTCCTATTTTGAGGATGGGCTATATGATAAATAAAATAGAAGATTTTGGTCGAAATGCTGGAAAAATATGGCAGACGCTTAATTCTCATGGCTCTCTTACACAAACGAACTTAATAAAAAAAACGAAGTTAAAAGACGATGAGTTCTATGCTGCCGTTGGATGGCTGGCAAGAGAAAACAAGATATGTAAAGATGGTGCGACGTATAAGCTAGGTGAGACTAATCTGACTGATAAAATCGGAGGAGATGCCAGTAGGATATGGGATGTTCTCTATAAATGCAGAGACATTGATGCAACGTATATCCCCAAGTTAACAGATATTCCAAAGAAAGATACATACATTGCTCTTGGTTGGCTGGCATGTGAAGGAAAGGTACAGGCAAAGCAGGTAAAACCAAAAACACCTCAACTACATTTCGGGCTGAAATAAACCGATATAAAAAGTCGTAGATATTTGAAACATTATCAAAACTAATAAAATCAATGCAAGAGATCTACTGATTTGAGAAAAACAAATCATATAATATGATAATAAATTTAAACTCTCATCATTTTTTATGATTAGGGCATTATTTTTTTCAAAGAAAAACATGATAAAACATATACTACTGTAACCATCTCAGCAAAATTGTTAAGTACAGCAAGACATTCTATAATATAGTCCTATGAATGAATCACATACTCGTAGTATTCAACAATTTTCAACAAAAGCAAAAAAGCTTCTTGGAAATAACCTTGTGGATATTCTTATTTACGGTAGCGTAGCTCGAAATGAAACACACCCCGATTCTGACATCGATGTGATTGTAATTGTAAAACGCAATGCATTTAAAAATCAAATGAAACTTGCACAACTTGCCTTTGATATTCTATTGGAAACTGGAGAATATATCTCTGTTCAAACCATGAAGCCAAAAGACCTTAAAAGAGACACTATTTTTTTACATAATGTACGTCGTGAGGCAATCCATGCCATATAAAGAATATCTTGATCAAGCTGATGAAGAACTCCTTGCTGCACAATTACTCTTTGAAAAGAAATTCTATCGTGAATCAGTATCAAGAGCATACTATAGTATGTTTCATGCTGCTCAGTCTTTGCTTATTCTTAAGGAGATATATCCAAAAAGTCATAAAGGTGTTTTACAGAAATTCGGAGAAGAGTTTGTCAAATCAGGGATTATTGAAAAACAACTAGGACACATTCTTGCTCAGGCCGAAACCATGCGATTAAAAGCTGATTATGATGTAGGCATTCCGATTGCAAAGGAAGAATGTGAAGAAATCCTTGAGCATTGTGAAAAATTTATCGATACTGTAAAAAAAACAATACCTAAACTCTAATCATATTTTAGAATAAGAATTGTTTTTTCTCGGAGAAAAATAAGCTAAGACTCGTATCACTGTATAAATACAGAATAATGTAATTTTTCGTGTATTCTATTTTTTTATTAAAATTGCCTTAAAAAGTGAATATATAACTAATATCGATAACGAACCCCTAATTAAATTAGTGTATAATATTGGTGGTCTAAAAATACTATAAAACCATAATGCAAAAACTATTAAATTTAATAGCATAGATATAACAAAAAGCCAAATCCATTTGTTTCTATCCATATTTACCAAGTTATCACAAAAAACCAAATCATTTTCCTATTATAAATATTTTTAAAAGTTGAAGACTCTAATCATATTTTGTAATGAAAGTAATATTTTTCTTCAAGGAGAACTAGTTAAAACTCGCATCACTGTACATATTAGATTTTCTTAGACTCCAATCATAGAATATGATTAACCTCTCAGTCTCTAATCATTGCATTGAATTGAGTTTCAAATTGTAAAAATCACAAAAATGTAAACTAAAAGGAAAAATATATAAATAAGTATTAACTAATAGTTAACA
>Ga0272441_10007847_pt1 | contig 17187 bp, 8 predicted proteins | sample SSMProp6N_FD_193582 | JGI IMG/M metagenome (GOLD analysis project Ga0272441, IMG submission 193582) | Marine sediment archaeal communities from Little Sippewissett salt marsh, Falmouth, MA, United States - SSM-Prop-6N | ecosystem: Environmental > Aquatic > Marine > Wetlands > Sediment ...
ATTTCCTCTGTTTTTTCTTTACCCACTTTAGCAATCGATTTAGATCCCTTTCTCTGCCATTCTTCAAAGCTGTCTACGGTAAATCTTGGTGTCCACCTTTCTCTGAAATGTTCTAGTGTATGTTTTTCACCCAGGAAGTTTCCGCCAGGGCCAACTTTGTTAATGATGTCTACTGCTAAGGCCTCATCATTCACCTCAAATCCCTGGATGAACCTTAAGGCGTAATCCATAATATCATTGCCAAAAACCATCGCCTCAGGGCATGCGCCATCTCCCAACCCTATTAAACCAAGAATAATGTCAGGAGCTGTTAACATACAGGTGATAAGTGAGATAGCTTTTGAATAACCGGCTTGCGCATCCAGGGTCCTCGAGCCACCATAGGAACCACTCTTCAAAGTAGGCAAACCATAGCGATAGGCCAATTGAGCCAGGCCTAGATCCATAAGATGGCTCTCCGGTGAGGAGCACATAATGCCTGTCTTGAAATCCATGGCGCTAAGGGAAATAGCATATACCACCGGTGCACCGGAGTTAGCGAATTCCTGAATAACCAGCCCACCTAGGAATTCAGCGTTGTTAATAACCATTGAACCTGGTAATGTAACAGGCCCTGTCGCTCCCAACATGGGCAAAGTATATATGACAACCGGAACGCCAGCTTTAGCATATTCCATGCTTGCCTCCGCTATTCCCTTATCATAAGTAAGAGGAGAAAAGGGACACTCAATAGCCGAAATAATAGGTCTTCTCTTGAGTTCCTTTCTGCCACCGACGATAGCAGTAGCAATCTCAATAGCGTATTGAGCTTCTTTACCACTCAACGTGCCTCCTTGAAAATGTTTCTCCATATTGTTTAAGCAAGTATATATACCAACTATACCTTGCATGGGTTCTGGCACCTCGGTGGCAGTCACCATTCGCAAAACAACATCAACATGGTCAAGATAATCAGCTACCACAGCACAACGAGCAATATCCTCACTCGTTGAAAATCTGCGTTCTCCGGTTTCACCATCTATTATGAAAGTGCTAGTTCCACTTGTAGAGAAATGTGGCTTCTGCTTATTCAACACAAAATCATGCTTTGGGTTTCTGGCTGCACATGTTATAGTTTTGGGAGCTCTTTTTAGTGCCTCCTTGACTAAATCTCCAGGTATGCTGGCATGGTTTGCCTCATAATCAACCTTGGCTCCTGCTTTCTTCAAAATGTCAAGGGCTTTATCACTCATAATTTTGATTCCAGTCTTTTCCAGAACTTCCAGCGAAGCATTATGAATAGCATCCAATTCATCTTGCGACAAAAAATTCATACTGGGTTTACTCATTCTTCTGTAATCCTCCTCAAATTAAACCTAGGCTCCAACAAGCTCTTTTGCCTTCCCGACGGCAGATGGCGCATCAGGTGCATATCCATCGGCACCTATCTTATCAGCAAATTCTTGTGTCACAGATGCTCCCCCAATCATTACCCTGGCTTTTAAACCAGCGTCTCTGACCGCTTTTATTACATCTTCCATCCCTGTCATGGTAGTCGTAAGAAGAGCTGAGATTCCTATCAAATCAGCACCCTTCTCTTTAGCTACTTCTACAAATTTGTCAGGCCCCGCATCTACTCCCAGGTCTGTTACCATGAATCCTGCCCCTTCCAGCATCGTCCCTACTATGCTCTTCCCTATATCATGAATATCGCCCTTTGCTGTGCCTAAGACTACTGTTCCAGCACTCTCTATATCCCCTTGCTTTAATAGAGGGCTTAATACTTTCAATCCCTCCTTCATCGCTGTGGCGGCAATTACCATTTCCGGAAGGAAGAAATCACCTCTCTCATACTTATCCCCTACTACCCCCATGCCAGAAATAAGCCCCTCTTTAAGAACCTTTTTCACATCCTGTCCCTCTTCTACTGCCTTCTTAACCATCTCCCCTACTTCATCAACCTCACCACCTATCACTGCATCCTTTATTTTGGTCAAATCTACCATTTCTGTAACCTCCTTATTTAATTAGTGTTTTTTGGCATAAAGAAAATGACGATGAAAACTAGTGCGAGCTCTCCAACCAGAACACTATGGCAGTTTTGCTGCCATCATCGTCACTCTGGTGAAACCTGGTGAAGTGCGCTAGCGCACTTCACCAGGTTAAGTGTTGCTTACTTCAGGTGCACTTCCAGGGCACTCCAGGGGCTCATCCAGGAGAAAAAGCCGCCTACCTGGGGAACCCAGCCTTCAAACTTATCGGTTCTGTGGGCATTCAGGAATGCTGGTCTGACAAGATAAATGTAGGGCAGGTCCTCTTGTAACATGAGCTGCATCTCATCTTCGACTTCCTTGCGCTCTTCAAGACTTTCTGCAGCACCCATGGCAGCATACAGTTCGTCAAACACCGGGTTGTCGTAGACAGCGTGAGCCCAGCCCCCGCTAATTTCTGTGCTGGTGAAGTATATCCATGCCCAGTCAGCGAATGGGGAGGGACCTGGCGATAATTCTGTATATGCTATTTGGTAAGCATCAGCCAGTGGGTTGAACATGTAATCGCTAAAAGTATCGGAATCCACCGCTCTCATATCAATGGCGATGCCTACTTCTGCCAGGTTTTCTGTGATTACGGTTGAACATTTGACAGTCGGTTGGTTTGCTGAGTTGATTAACAACTCAAAGGCGAGGTTTTCTCCGGTAGCGGGGTCGTTTCTTATTCCATCTCCATCACTATCCAGGTAACCGCCGTCATCCAAGAGCGTGTTAGCTTTATTGAGGTCATAATCATACTGGGGTAGATTTTCGTTGTGCATTATGTCCTCGTTAAACACTATGCTGTCTATTTTTACCGCAAGTCCTCCATACACCAAGTCAATGAGCTTATCGCGGTCTATGGCATGTGCAATGGCACGTCTTACATCAATATCCTTGTATGGCAGGTCTTGATGAAGGTTAAAAACCAGCGTTGCCATGTCATTGCCCGGAAGGTCTGCGACATTGACACCCGGTGCCTGTTGCAGATCATCGACAAGGGCAAAGGGGGTGGAGATTCCTGATACTACGTCACACTCGCCATGCTCTAAAGCCATAAACATGGTTTCTGATCCACCGTACAGTTTCATGATTACCTCATCCAGATAGGGTCTTCCTCCCCAGTAATCTTCGTTTACTTCAAGCCAGATGTATTGATTAGGTACGAACTCCTTGAGCTTATACGGTCCGGTTGCAATTGCCTCTTCATTAGGGCATTCCTGTATGTTATCTTTGTATGGTTCAAAAATATGCTTGGGAACCACCGGCGTATATGTCCAGGTAGGTGGGCCATACCATGTGGCAATTGGAGCCTTCAAGACGACCTTCAGTGTATGCTCATCGATGACTTCAGTGGATTCAGAATCAGTGAAAACCTCCCAGAATCCCGGGTGTGGCCAAACGTTGTCCCAGGTGAATTTGAGGTCTTCTGCTGTAAACGGAACGCCATCATGCCACTTGACATTTTCAGCAAGATGCAATATCCAGGTTTTGCCATCTTCTGTTTCAAAGCTCTGGCACAGGCAAGGTGCGTAGTCGAAGTAATTGGGGCCTTTGGGAACACGTGACAAACCATCATAGAGCATATTATTTCCACCACCCAGTCCACAACCCATACCTGTCCACGTAAAGTCCTCGTCCATTACCATAGAATCTATGGGGTCGGTGTACCCAATAACTAATCTTCCACCGTATTCTATTTCTTCCTCTGATGGAGGAGTCACCTCTTCTTCCTCTGATGGAGGAGTCACCTCTTCCTCTGCCGCAGGGGCGCATTGCATTATTGGAACAGATAGGCCAAGCAGCAATATCAGTGTTCCAATTAGCGCCAGCAAATTTTTCTTTTTGCGCATTTGTACCTCCTTTTTATACTTTTATCCTGGAATGAATTTGTCTCCTGGCTTTAATTATACAATAGTAACTCTGGATGTCAAACAGATATGCCGTTGCCTCCTTTCTATATTTTTATCCTGGAATTAATTTGTCTGCTGACTGTAATCATACCACAGTAACTCTGGATGTCAAGCAGATATTTTGCTAGAACACAGCTCCTGGAATTTCACAGGAGCGCCCATATCAGCCATCATTTTAAGAAATCTTGTTGGGTCAAGGCACTCAGGTGCTATTACTCCCTTCGGTGCATCGCTTTGAAGGCACATCTTTGCTCCTACAATCGCCGGCAGCGCAACGCCAATCTTGGTTGCCCCAAATTTTCTATATAAGCGCAGATTTTCTTCAGGAGTTGCAGAAGGGCGTATTAACTTATATGTGACATTTTCTCCTGCTACAGCTCCCTTTATTTCTATTACCATAAAATGGGCAGATTTAGTTGGGAGTTTGGCAGTGGTCTCATCGTCGCCAAGAAATGTATCAACAGGGTGGCGCACTAATTTCATTAAGACATCTATCGGTTCAATCTTGACGCCTTTCACGTCTATAGCTCCTGGTTTTGCAAATCCCATCTTAACAAATGCCCCCGCTATGGGGTCTATAGGATATTTGAAGTCACAATATTTAAGGCCTTTGCCTATAAAACGTGGCAGTGTTACCGACTCCTCATGTGCATGATGACAGACTAAAACTGGGCCCACAGGGTCAGGAAACTTGTATTCTTCGCAGCCACTGAAAATTGGGTAAACCTCGGGTTTCCCATTTTCAAACACTCCAGGGGGAAGCGCATAATCTGTAAGCGCTACCCTGGGAGCCCATCCAGGATCCCAGGCACTAACCACTTCCTTGGATTTTTCCAGAGGCTTACCTCCAAGCCTAACACGTATTTCATCTACACGATCCAGCTTGTCACAATAATATCTTGTCAACACATTCGTTACCCCGGGTGTTCCTCCACAAGCAATCAAAGCTGTCAAGCCCGCTTCCTTGAATTCTTTGTCCAGTTCAAGTGGCTGACCCTTTGTTAACTGAGTCCATAAAGGCGCGCCAGTAGCTGAATCCACGTAGTGTGCCCCACTGGCTACGGCAACTCTCATTATATTGGCGTTGAATTGGATCAGAGTCAGATTGATAATAACGTCCATCCCCCTGGCTGCTCTCTCAATATCCTCAATCTTCCCTGCATCCAATTTTGTAGCAGTGATCTTATCGCTGCCTATTTTGTTCTTAACCTTATTGGCCAAATCTAAATCTATGTCACCCAATACTATTTTGGATATGTCTTGATCTCTGGACAGGATCGAGGCACATGGGCCTCCCTGCCCTCCAGCTCCGACTATCAATACCTTTCTCATATCATTTACCATCCTGTTTTAGTAGAATGTAATTGTAACTTTAGGCCAGTAGCTCTCTCTCAGCTCTCTTTATAATTTTTGATATTTCCTTTTGAGCATCCTGAGGTATGGGTGCAGGCTTGTGCGTGACCAGTATTTCCTTTATTTTTTCGTGAGCTATCTCGTCAAGCCGTCTGGAGCCTTTCTTCTCCCATGCTTCGAAGCTATCCATATTGCCAATCTTCGGAGCCCATCTTTCCCTGAAATGCTGGAGCGTGTGCTTTTCACCCAGGAAAGTTCCGCCGGGGCCGACCTTATGTATGGTGTCCAGGGCTAAAGTGTTGTCGTTTACTTCCAGTCCGCGCGCATATCCCAGGGCGTAATCTATAATTTCGTTGTCGATAACCATGGCCTCCGCAGACCCCATACGTGAATCTTCCAGTGCTCCTAAGCCGAGAATGATGTCAGGGGCAGTGTCCATAAGCATGTAGGTGATAAGAAGCATGGCTTTTTCGTAGCCGTCCTGCACATCGGGAATTTTGGAGGCAGAACAAGAAGCTTCCACCTGTGTTGGCAAGCCATAGTATTGTGATAACTGGGCAAGTCCCATGCTCATGAGGTAAGCCTCGGGGGAATGAATTCCTGCACCTGTTTTGAAGTCCACAGTGCCGACGTCGGCAGAATATACCACTGGTGCTCCGGGGTTGGCAAATTGTAGGATTACAAGGTAGCCCAGGGATTCAGCATTATCGATAACCATTGCGCCAGCCAGCGTGGCTGGGCTTGTTTCGCCCAGCATGGGCATAGACCATATAATGACAGGGATGCCAGCTTTAGAATATTCCAGAGCGGCGTCTGTTCTCCCATTGGTATAGCTGAGAGGGGAAATGGGACATATAGCTGTTGAAAAAATAGGTCTTTTCCTCAGTTCCTCTGTGCTCCCGACAATGCCAGCAGCGATTTCGATTTGATATTGAGCCTGTCTGGCGGTGAGAGCGCCCGCCGTGAAGTGCTTTTCTGTATTGCTCACGCGGGTATACATGCCAATTATAGCCTGCATAGCTTCTGGCATATCCAGGGCGGAACCTATGGAGACGATATGAACGTGGTCGAGGTAATCAGCTATTATCGAGCAGCGCGCAACATCTTCTGCCGTTGAGTATCGATTCTTGTTGTTTTCCCAGTCCAGCGTAAATGGTGAGCCTCCGTCGGCACAAAAATGCGGCTCCTTTTTATCCAGCATAAAATCATTTTTCGGGTTCCTGGCGGCATATTTGATGGTTTTCGGTGCCCTGTTCAATGCCTCTTCAACCAGGCTTCGGGGGATAGTCACATGGTGATTTGTATAGTCGACCTTCGCGCCTGCCTCCTTTAGAGTATCAAGAGCCTGTTTGCTCTCGACCTTGATGCCTGTGTTCTCCAGGACCTTTAGTGAGGCAGCATGAATAGCCTCTATCTTGTCCTGGGGTAGAAAACTTATTCTGGGTTTAATCATTCCTTTGTTCCTCCATAAACTCTAGATACTTTCCGAAGTTGCTAATCAAATCTGCAAGCCCATAAGATTTAGAACATTTGCCAGAGCCATTTTCCTGGGCAGAAGACAATAAAAGTGGTGATGGTGGCTTCGCTCTCTTCTCCAAGCAACGGCTTTTCAAAGGTTCCTGCCACCATCGCCATTTAAAAAACTGATTCACGGTTAGTCTAGCGCAGTATTACTCTACTATTTCAGGTGGCACTCCAGAATGCTCCACTCATTCAACCACGATACAGGGCCACCTATTTCGTTTACCCAGCCCTCAAACTTATCAGTCCTGTGAACAGTAATGATTTCCGCCCTGGCGATGAAGATACGCGCCAAATCCTCAGCCATAAGTTCCTGCATCTCGTATAGAATCTCTTTCTTTGTCTCCAGGTCTTTCACGCATAAATTATCAATATACAGTTCATTATAGCGAGGGTTATCCCAGTAAGTTGGGTTCCACCAGTCTCCTCCAGAACCCCAAGCAACATCCTCCTGCCACACCCAATCTGAATATGGATCGGGGGACGGGTCTTCACCATACATGAATATCTCTAGTTTATCAGACACAGGGTTATAGAGATAATCCAGAAAGGTGTCAGGGTCCATCGCTGAAAAGTCAGTCTCTATGCCTATCGCCGGAAGCATTTAATCGATCAGAGTACACGCCTTAACGTAGGTACTCGATGCCGCTGAGGTCGCCAGACCAAAGGCAAGGTTCTTCCCCGTGGTCGGGTCATTTCTTATCCCATCTCCATCCGTGTCCAGATATCCAGCGCCATCCAGAATCTCATTAGCCTTATCAGGATTATAGTCGTATTGGGGTAAATCCGGGTTATGCATTGGGCTCTCGGGATAGCACCAGGAATCACATCTCTCTGCATATCCCACCCACGCCATGTCTATAAGCCTGTCACGGTCTATCCCATACGCAATGGCATGCCTTACAGCCTTGTCCTGTAATGGCCCGTCGGGGTGAAGGTTAAATGCCAGATAAGTCTCCCCAAGCCCCGGCGCCATCTCAACATTGATGTCCGGGTTCGCCTGTACATCTTCAAGAGCAAATGGCGAAATGCCCCCGCCATCAAACGCATCTATTTCGCCTGATTGTAACGCCATAAGTAGGGATTCCTGAGTTCCGTAGTTCCTGAAAACCAACTCATCTATGTATGGCCTCCCGTTCCAATAGTCTTCATTGACCTCAAGCCACATGTACTGGTCAAGCTTGAACTCCTTTAGCTTGAATGCCCCCGAACCGATTGACTCCTTGTTCTCAAATGCCAGTATGTCATTCTTGTAGGGCTCGAAAATGTGCTTGGGAATTACAGGGTCCCATATCCACCAACCAGGAGGATAGGCAGCCGTTAGTGGTATATCATGCACAGCTATAAGTGTGTAATCATCGATGACCTCGATTTTCTCAAAACTCCTCTTGGGGCCACCCCATCCAGGTGTATTGTATAAATACTCAAACGTAAATGCCACATCCTCTGCTGTAAGTGGTACACCATCATGCCATGTCGCATTCTCCACCAGATGGATTGTCCACGTCGTCCCATCTTCCGACACTTCGTAGCTCTGGCACAGCTGGGGCCAGTACGAATAAGTATCAGGGGATATACCGTAATGTGCCAGATTATCATAGACCAGCATCAAATACAGGCAGCCCCAGTTGGTCCACAATAACTTCATGTCTATTGTCAGGGTATCCTGAGGCGTCGTGCAACCAACAACCAACCTCCCACCATATTTGATTTCCCCGTCTTCCGACGGGGGAGTCACCTCCTCTTCCGACGGGGGGGTCACCTCTTCCTCTGCTGGGGGAGTTACTTCTTCCTCTGCCGCAGGGGCACATTGCATTATCGGAACAGCTAAGCTAAGCAGCAATATTACCGTCCCAACTACAGCTAATAAGTGTTTCCTTTTAGGCATTTTACCTCCTTTTTCCCAGATTATTCGTTATTTGCCGTGAACTATATACACCCATATCATTTACAACGTCTTACCTCCTTATCCCAATTTTGCTTATCCTATTCCCCATAAGCTATCCTATAGTATCTATGATAGGCTCTGTATAATTAAAATTCAAGCCCCCCTCTTCTATTCATGTGCTCTCAAAACTGTCTATGTCACTGAGACTCGACATCCACCTCTCCCTGAAATGCTCTAGGGTATGCTTCTCTCCTAAGTAAATTTCCCCAGGTAGGCCAAGAGCGATATCAGGAACTGTCAATGTATGAGTGAGAATCGTCCTTGCTCTTTCATAACCAGCTTGCGTATCCAGAAGTTTGGAGGCAGTACCGCCTGTCACTGCTATCTCGCAGGGCAAATCGTAATAGTGAGTTAACTGGCTAAGTCCAAAGGCAACTATTCATTACCGATATTTCCTTATTCGCAATATGAAAATGGCGATAGCGGCTACGTCTGTGCCTTATAACAAAGGCCTTCCAGACTGTTCCTGCCACCATCGCCATTTAAGACACAAGCAGTGTTGTTTCAGGGAATACTACCGTGCCTACTTCAGGTGTACTTTCCGGATGCTCCAGTCATTCAACCAAGATACAGGTCCGCCTATCTCGTTTACCCAACCTTCAAACTTATCAACTCTGTAAGTGGAAATACACTGTGACCTGGCCAGGTAAAAAAGCGGCATATCTTCAGCCAGAATGTCCTGCAGCTCATATAGGATCGCCTTCTTTTCTTCAACGGTTTTCGCAGCGGAATTATCAACCCACAACTGATTGAAGCGAGGGTTGTCATAGTAACTATAGTTCCACCAATCTCCTCCAGAGCCCCAACCCACCTGTTCCTGCCATACCCAATCCGACCATGGATCGGGAGATGGATCTTCGCCGTACACCATCAAATCTAGTTCATCACTCATCGGGTTATACAGAAAATCTAGGAAAGTGTCAGCATCCATCGCTTGAAAGTTAGTCTGTATGCCTATCGCCGGAAGCATTTCATCGATCAGAGTACACACCTTAACGTCCACAACGTATGCCGCTGAGGTCGCCAAGCCAAAGACAAGGTTTTCCCCTGTGGTCGGGTCATTTCTTATCCCGTCTCCATCGGTGTCCAGATATCCAGCTCCATCCAGAATCTCATTAGCTTTATCAGGATCATAGTCATATTGCGGCAAATCTGGCTTATGCATTGAGCTCTCGGGATAGATCCATGCATCGACTCTATCTGCATATCCCCTCCATGCCATGTCTATAAGCCTGTCACGGTCTATGCCATACGCAATGGCATGTCTTACATTCTTGTCCTGTAATGGCCCGTCGGGGTGAAGGTTAAATGCCAGGTAAGTCACCCCAAGCCCCGGCACCATTTCAACATTGATGTCAGGGTCATCCTGCAGATCTTCAACATTAAATGCTGACAACATACAACTTCCAAAAGTATCCACTTCACCTTTCTCGAACGCCATAAGCGCAGTCTCCATATTTCCATAGTTCTTGAAAACCACCTCATCCACATATGGCCTCTCTCCCCAATAGTCTTCATTAACCTCCATCCACATGTACTGGTCAGGTTCGAACTCCTTTAGCTTGAATGCCCCCGAACCGATTGACTCCTCATTCGGAAATGACAGGATGTCATCTTTATAAGGCTCGAAAATATGCTTGGGAATTATAGGGTCCCACATCCACCAACCAGGGGGAGTGACAGTCGAAAGTTCGATATCATGCACAACTTTGATTGTGTAATCATCAATGACCTCGATTTCATCCCAAACCTTGGTGTGGCCACCCCATCCGGGTGTCTGGTATAAATACTCGAATGTAAAAGCCACATCCTCCGCTGTAACCGGTACTCCATCATGCCATGTTGCGCCCTCAACAAGATGTAATGTCCACGTTGTCCCATCTTCCGACACTTCGTAGCTCTTGGCCAGCCCGGGCCAGTACGAATAAGTATCCATAGATGTGTCAAGCCTGTTATAACGTGCTAGATTATCATACACTAGCATTAAGTATAGACAACCCCAGTTTGTCCACAGCAACTTGTTATCCATTGTCAGACTACTCTCAGGCGTCGTGAACCCAACAACCAATCTGCCCCCATATTTTATTTCCTCCGCTGGAGGAGTTACCTCCTCTTCCGCAGGGGGAGTCACCTCTTCCTCTGCTGGGGGAGTTACCTCCTCTTCCGCCGCAGGAGCACACTGCATTATCGGAACAGCTAAGCTAAGCAGCAATATTACCGTCCCAACTACAGCTAATAAGTGTTTCCTTTTAGACATTTAAACCTCCCTTTCTAGATTATTTGTTATTTGCCGTGAACTATATACACCCATATCATTTACAACGTCTTACCTCCTTATCCCAATTTTGCTTATCCTATTCCCCATAAGCTATCCTATAGTATCTATGATAGTATCTCCATAATTAAAATTCAAGCCCCCCTCTTCTATTCATGTGCTCTCAAAACTGTCTATGTCACTGAGACTCGACATCCACCTCTCCCTGAAATGCTCTAGGGTATGCTTCTCTCCCAAGTAAATTTCCCCAGGTAGGCCAAGAGCGATATCAGGAACTGTCAATGTATGAGTGAGAATTGTCCTTGCTTTTTCATAACCAGTTTGCGTATCCAGAAGTTTGGAGGCAGTACCGCCTGTCACTGCTATCTCACAGGGCAAATCGTAATAGTGAGTTAACTGGCTAAGTCCAAAGGCAACTATTCATTACCGATATTTCCTTATTCGCAATATGAAAATGGCGATAGCGGCTACGTCTCTGCCTTATAACAAAGGCATTCCAGACTGTTCCTGCCACCATCGCCATTTAAGACACAAGCAGTGTTGTTTCAGGGAATACTGCTTCCGCAGATACTTATTTCAGGTGGCACTTCAGGATGCTCCAGTCATTCAACCACCCTACAGCTCCGCCCATTTGGTTATGCCAGCCCTCAAGGTTATCAGTCCTCCAAGCAGAAATATATTGTGACCTGGCAATGAAGATACGTGCCAAATCTTCAGCCATGAGCTCCTGCATCTCGTATAGAATCGCCTTCTTTTCTACCATGTCTTTCGCGGTGGCATTATCAACATACAGTTGATTAAAGCGAGGGTTACTCCAGTAAGTTGGGTTCCACCACTCTCCTCCAGCGTCCCAACCAACATCTTCCTGCCACACCCAATCCGACCATGGATCGGGGGACGGGTCTTCACCGTATATGAACATCTCTAGTTTATCAGACACCGGGTTATAGAGATAATCCAGAAAGGTGTCAGGATCCATTGTTTGAAAGTCAATGTCTATGCCTATCGCCGGAAGCATCTCATCGATCAGAGTACACGACTTAACGTCGGTAGTCGCTGACGATGAAGTAGTCAGGCCAAAGACAAGGTTTTTCCCTGTGGCCGGGTCGTTTCTTATCCCGTCTCCATCCGTGTCCAGATATCCAGCGCCATCCAGAATCTCATTAGCCTTATCCGGATTATAGTCGTATTGGGGTAAATCCGGGTGATGCATCTGGCTCTCGGGATAGCACCAGGAATCGACTCTCTCTGCATTTCCCACATACGCCATTTCTATAATCCTGTCACGGTCCATGCCATAGGCAATGGCATATCTTACAGCCTTGTCCTGTAATGGCCCCTCGAGGTGAAGATTAAATCCCAGATAATCTATCCCAAGCCCCGGCGTCATCTCAACCTTGATGTCCGGGTTCGCCTGTACATCTTCAAGAGCAAATGGCGAAACGCCTCCGCCATCACCAATCGCATCTATTTCGCCTGAGTGTAACGCCATAAGTCGGGATTCCTGAGTTCCGTAGGCCCTGAAAACCACCTCATCGAGGTATGGCCTCCCGTCGAAATAGTCTTCATTGACCTCCATCCACATGTACTGGCCAACCTTGAACTCCTTTAGTTTGAATGGCCCCGAGCCGATTGCCTCCTCGTTCTCAAATGCCAGTATGTCATTCTTGTAGGGCTCAAAAATGTGCTTGGGAATTACAGGGTCCCATATCCACCAACCAGGAGTATTGGCAGTTGCCATTGGTATATCATGCACAAGTCTAATTGTGTGATCATCGATAACAGTGATTTCGTCAAAATTCCTGTTGAAGCCACCCCATCCCGGTGTCTTGTGCAAGTAATCCACCTTAAATGCCACATCCTCTGCTGTAACTGGTACACCATCATGCCATTTGGCATTCTCCGCCAGATGTATTGTCCACGTCTTTCCATCTTCCGATACTTCGTAGCTCCGGGCCAGCTTGGGCCAGAATGCATAAGTATCGCCAGGAAGCATATTGTAGTGTGCCAGATTATCATAGACCAGCATCTCGAGCAGGCAGCCCCAGTTGGTCCACTGTAACTTCATGTCCATTGTCAGAGTATCAATAGGCGTCACGAAACCAACAGTCATCCTCCCGCCATATTTGATTTCCCCGTCTTCCGACGGAGGGGTCACCTCTTCGTCTGCTGGGGGAGTCACCTCTTCGTCTGCTGGTGGAGTCACCTCTTCCGCCGCAGGAGCACATTGCATTATCGGAACAGCTAAGCCGAGCAATAATATCACTGTCCCAACCACAGCTAATAAGTGTTTCCTTTTAGACATTTAAACCTCCCTTTCTAGATTATTTGTTATTTGCCTTGAACTATATACACGCATATCATTTACAACGTCTTACCTCCTTATCACCAGTTAGCTTATCCTAATTCCCCTTCCCCATAAGCTATCCTATAGTATCCATGATAGGCTCTGTATAATTAAAATTCAAGCCCCCCTCTTCTATTCATGTGCTCTCAGAGTTTTCTCTTCGCTAAGTTGTCGGCATTTTCCTGGGCAGGACACAATAAAAGCGGCGATGGTAGCTTCGCCTTCTCCAAGCAAGGACTTTTCGAAGGTTTCTGCCACCATCGCTATTTAAGACACAAACAGTATTGTTTCAGATAATACTACCGTGCCTACTTCAGGTGTACGTTCATTATGCTATAGGAGTTCAACCAGGATACAGGGCCACCTGTTGAAGTCCTGTCCATATATGTCTCCGGGATAAAGTACCATCAAGGTCGAAAATAGCCGCCCCTTTACTCATTTATTTTTTGCTTAAGAAGCCAAGCATCTGTTCTAGAGGCGAAGTATTCAATATATGTTGAGGTTCACACCAGGCTCGCCGGGCTACACCAACGCCAAAGCGCATAAAATGCAAGTCTGCCACGGTATGAGCATCGGTGCCAATAGCAAGTTTCACTCCTAATTCCCTGGCTCGAAAGGCATGAATATCGTTCAAATCAAGCCTACCGGGAGAAGCATTAATTTCCAGCACCTTATTATTTTTAACCGCCGCTCGGAAAATAGCCTCTAAATCTATAGCTATGGGGGGCAGGTGCTCCCCCAGGGAACGGCCGGTAGGATGAGCAATAATATCAATATCCGGGTCTCTTATAGCACTTAGCACTCTCCGTGTCATTTTCTCCTCACTCTGGTCCATAGCAAGGTGCACAGCACCGATGACTATGTCTAGCTGGGATAGAATTTCATGCGGTAAATCTAATGTACCGTCTGGGAAAATATCAACCTCTATGCCGGTGAGCACATGGATGCCATCTAACCTCTCACGAAGTGTCCTGATCTCAGCAATTTGTCTCCTTACTCCTTCCGCATTAATCCCATAAGCTGCAGAGTGGTCGGTGATTGCTATATATTGGTAGCCCAACTTTTTGGCAGCTAGAACCATCTCCTCAATGGAATTACGTCCGTCGCTCCAATCAGTGTGACTATGGAGGTTCCCCTTTATATCGGATAATTCCACCAGCTTGGGTAAAGTTCCTTGTTCAGCCCTCTCCACCTCGACCTGAGCTTCCCTGAGCTCAGGCGGAATATACTGAAGTCCTAGCCGATGGTAGAAATCTTCCTCAATGGCAAATTTCTCCAGCTCACCTGTGGTTAAATCAGTGATGCCATATTCACTCAACTTCAAGCCGTGCCTGCGTCCTCTCTCCCTCAGTGAGATATTATGCTGCTTGCTACCGGTAAAATACTGAAGCATGGAGCCAAAGGAGTCATGCTCCACCATGCGTAAGTCAACCTGTAATCCTCCAGGAGCAATAGCACTTGCCTTTGTTGAGCCTTGAGCTAACACCTGCCCCATATGAGGTAAGGCAACAAAGGTGTCTATAACCTCCTTTGGTTTATCGGCGCTGCCCATAAGGTCAATATCGCCCAAAGTTTGCCTGAAGCGGCGCAAACTGCCAGCATAAGTTAAATTCCTCACTCCGGGAAGGGAGCGAAGGGAGCCAAGTATTTCATCCACAATGGGCAGAGCTTCCCCAATGGGAATACTCTGGTCTTTGCGGCGCAAAGCTTGAATTTGCTGCCGGATGTTGTCAACAGTCTTATCACCAAGATGGAAAAGCTTAGCTACTCGCCCACCCTTGATTGCTTGCTCTAAGGCATCAACCGAACGTACTTCTAGCTCACTGGAAAGTCTATTAGCCGTTTTAGGACCAATCCCTGGAATGGCCAGGAGATTGGTTATCCCTTCGGGGAATTCGGCCTTCAAATTCTCATAGTAACCAAGTTTTCCTGTGGTCACCAGTTCAGTAGTTTTCTTGGCTATTGCTTCTCCCACACCGGGGATATTTCTCAAGGTCTCCCCTTCATCAAGCATAATTCCTACTTCCTTGGGATAATGTTCTATAGCCCGAGCTGCCTTCTGGTAAGCACGAATCTTAAAGGCATTCTCCCCCTTTAGCTCCAAGAGGTCAGCGATATCACTAAACACCTTGACAATAGCAGTATTTTTCACCTGTCATCAATCCTTTCCCTTATCTACTCCCAATCAGGATTGCTATGATTCAACAAAGAATTGAATTTATCCTTCAGCCACGTGATCACTCTTACCATACCTTATTTTTGGCTCCAACAACTTCCCCCGTTGGGATTCCTTCCTTCTCTTAGTTTTGCCTCTTTCATAGCTAGCCCATTTCACAGAACGAGCTTCCCCTTTCTGCGCAGAGTATGCTATCAGGCTTACGAATAATAAACAAATACTTAAAGCCGCGGAGGTAAAAGTTAAACCTTCTTGCTCTATTGTGCCAAATAGCAGTATTCGAGGTTTGGCCCCTTCTAGTGACACAGACAGTATCTACCGTGTCAAAATATTTAGATAAGCATTGATACTATATTTTTTGTTTCAGTATTTCAGTCAAGGATTTTAGAAAGCAGCAAGCTAACTACTATGAGGAGAGTTGCAACAGCAGAAATCAAGTATAACCCAGCCCCAGCAGCTAAACCTACAGCTAGAAGCAAGCGCAATATCATCTCCAGCCATGAGGGCAATTAAGCTTTTCCCTCCTCAGCCGCTTTCTTGGCCAAAAGCCGATTCAGAGCATTCATACCCCGAAAAAGTAGAATTGTAAGTATCACCTGATGTGCTCTCAGACTTTTCTCTCCGCTGAGTTGTCGACATTCTCCTGGGCAGAAGACAATAAGAATGGCGACGGTGGCTTCGCTCTCTTCTCCAAGCGGGGCTTTTCGGAGGTTTCTGCCGCCATCGCCATTTAAGACATAAGCAGTGTTGTTTCAGGGAATACTGCTTCCGCAGATACTTATTTCAGGTAGCACTTCAGGATGCTCCAGTCATTAATCAAAACGCATGGCCCCCTCTTCTCTTCGCTGAGTTGTCGACATTTTCGCTTTCGATTGTCGCCTCTTCTTCGTCAGAACCCTATAATAGTACTGCCTCGGCTCTTTTCAGGATTTTAGATATTTCCTTTTCCACATCTTCAGGAATAGGCTCAGGCTTATGAGTAGCCAGAATCTCCTTTACTTTTTGGTGCGCTACTTCATCAATCGATTTAGAGCCCTTTTTCTGCCAAATCTCAAAACTATCTATATCACTGAGCCTCGACATCCACCTCTCTCTGAAATGCTTTAACGTGTGTTTTTCGCCTAAAAATATTCCACCGGGGCCAACTTTATCAATGACATCCACTGCCAGGGTTTCATCATTCACTTCAAGTCCCTGACCGAACCTTAAGGCATAATCTATAATCTCGTTGTCGATAACCAGAGCCTCCATCGAAGAGGTCAGCGCTGCGTCCAGTGAGCCAAAACCCATAACCATGTCTGGAACGATTAGCAGGTGGGCAAGAAGTGAGATAGCATCGTCATAACCAGCTTGTACATCTAGAGTCTTGGCAGCAGAGCCAGAAGATCCTATCTGCATTGGCAAATCATAATGGTAGGCTAGTTGAGCAAGAGCCAGGTTCATTAAAGTACCCTCTGGTGATATGATTCCCGACCCTGTTCTGAAATCTACAGTGCCAACGCCAGCCGTATATAGCACCGGTACCCCAGGGCTGGCAAGCTCGAGGATAGTCAGGCCGCCCAAGACCTCAGCGTTATTGATAACCATTGTGCCTGACAGTGTAGCCGGGCTTGTCTCACCCATCAGGGGCATGGGCCACATAAGG
>Ga0272441_10007848_pt1 | contig 17184 bp, 15 predicted proteins | sample SSMProp6N_FD_193582 | JGI IMG/M metagenome (GOLD analysis project Ga0272441, IMG submission 193582) | Marine sediment archaeal communities from Little Sippewissett salt marsh, Falmouth, MA, United States - SSM-Prop-6N | ecosystem: Environmental > Aquatic > Marine > Wetlands > Sediment ...
GTACATGAAATTCTCAGTGGTAAACAAGTGGTTTCCTTGGATCTGGGCGCGATGATCGCGGGTTCACGCTTCCGGGGAGAATTCGAGGAGCGCCTGAAGGCGTCCATCGAGGAAATCCAACGCGCAGAAGGTGAGATCATTCTCATGATCGATGAGTTGCATACCGTCGTTGGCGCGGGTGCCGCACAAGGCGCGATGGATGCCTCCAACATGTTAAAACCGGCGTTGTCTCGTGGTGAACTGCAATGCATCGGGGCAACAACCCTCGATGAGTATCACAAGCACATCGAAAAAGACGCCGCCCTGGAAAGACGCTTCGCGCCGGTGTATGTCGATGAGCCCTCGGTTGAAGAAACCATTTTGATGCTCCAGGGACTGCGAGACCGCTACGAGGCGCATCACAAAGTCCGGTTTTCCGATGAAGCGCTCGTTGCTGCCGCCAGACTCTCGCAACGCTATGTCACCGATCGCCATCTTCCGGACAAGGCCATTGACCTCATCGATGAATCCGCCGCAAAACTGCGTGTGGCGCTTTACTCCCTTCCGGATGACTTAAAGGAGATGAAAGCCGAGATCGATCGTCTTCTGGCCGAGGAGGAACACGCAGGTGTCGAGCGAGACTACGAGCGTGCAGCAGAGAAAAAAGCCGAGCGCATCCGTGTGGAAACGGAATTTCACAAGAAACGTGACGGCTGGGAGGCAGAACACCAGTTGGATGAAGTCGTCGATGAGAGCGATATTGCAGAAGTCGTTCATATGTGGACAGGCATTCCGGTCAGTCAAATGATGGAGACCGAAGCGGAGAAGCTGCTACACATGGAAGAGCGACTCCACGAGAGAATCGTCGGCCAGGAAGAGGCCATCCATGCGTTGGCAGACGCCATCCGGCGCGCTCGTGCCGGATTGAAAGATCCAAAACGGCCGATCGGATCTTTCATTTTCCTGGGTTCTTCTGGCGTTGGAAAAACCGAAATGGCGAAGGCGCTGGCAGAATTCATGTTCGATGACGAAGAGGCGTTAGTGCGGGTAGATATGAGTGAATATCGCGAACAGCATACCGTCTCACGCCTGTTCGGTGCCCCTCCGGGATATATCGGATATGAGGAAGGCGGTCAACTCACGGAAGCCGTTCGCCGTCGACCGTACCGGGTGATTCTCTTCGATGAAATCGAAAAGGCGCACCCGGAGGTCTGGAATTCCCTGCTTCAGATTCTCGATGATGGGCGTTTGACGGATGGCCAGGGGCGCGTAGTTGATTTCCGCAACACGGTCCTGATTATGACCTCCAACCTGGGCACGGAGTTTGTCACCCATTCAGGAACGTTGGGATTTCACGGACAGGGTGGGATGGACGATCAGCGTAAATCGGAAGAGAAAATCGAGAAGGCGCTTAAGGACACATTCCGACCCGAGTTCCTCAACCGCATCGATGAGATCATCATTTTCTCTCCGTTGACCTCGGAACAAATGCTGTTGATCGTCGACTTACAAATGGAACAAATTCAAGAGCGCCTGGCTGAGTACGGCTTGCATGTTCAATTGAGTGATGAAGCCAGAACCTGGTTGGCAGAAGCAGGCTACGATCCTGCTTTCGGTGCCCGACCGTTGCGGCGCGCATTGCAGAAACATATCGAAAGCCCGCTTTCGGTGAAGATACTCCAGGGCAAGTTCAAAGAGGGCGACACGGTCATCGTCGATCACGACGAGGAAGAAGGCATCGTGTTCCAGCGTTTCGATAAAGGGACACCGATCGAAATCAAAGACGAGGTCTCTGCTTAGCTGACAGGTATTTTCCCCAACTTGTTGATCGGCAAGTTTACCGAGCCTCTGCCGCCTGGCGAAGTAGATCGGCCGCGATTTCCAGATTCGATTCTGTAACGCCACCCAGCATCAATGCCAGTTCAGGGATGTTTTCGGGTTCTTTCAAAGCACGGGCTATGGTTACCGTTCTTCCCCCTTCAACCCGTTTCTCGACTTTATAATGCTGGTTCCCGTAAGCCGCCAATTGTGGAAGGTGAGTAACGCAAAGTACTTGATGGTTCTGTGCCAATCCCCTGAGTTTCTCACCGACGACTACACCTACACGACCCCCAATGCCTTGATCGATCTCGTCGAATATCAGCGTGGGCGTGCGATCGGCTTTTGCCAAAACGCTTTTCAATCCCAACATCAAGCGCGAGGTTTCTCCACCCGAGGCAGTCTTTACCAGGGGTTTAAGACCTTCACCGGGATTCGGAGCGACAAGGAATTCCACCTGATCGAGGCCGGTTGCACTGAACGCCACGCGGCGGTCGCCAACAGGTGCGCCTTGTGGATCGTCGGTCCACGTTTGATCTACGGCAAACTGTGCGCCTTGCATACGTAAATCGCCCAATTCTGTTTCAATGGCGCCGGATAACGATTCGGCGGACTGACGACGAGCTTGCGAGAGTTCATCTCCGATCTCGGCGATACGATTGAGACTCTTCTCTTTTTCAACCTCGAGACTTTGAATGCGTTCCTCGGCATGCGTGATGGTTTCGAGCTCCTGGCGCGCCGTCTCGGCATGTTGGAGGATCTTTTCTATCGTTCCACCGTACTTGCGCTGCAAGGATCGGATCATGCCCAGGCGTTCTTCCACCTCGTCCAAGCGTGTGGGATTGAATTCGATCTCGTCCCGATAGCGACGTACACTTCGGGCGAGTTCGCTGGCCTGTTCGATCAGGGTCTGGGCTTCTGTCTGCACATCCTGCATGTTTTCATCGACCTTCGCCAATCCTTCCAGCGCGTGAGCGACTTTGCCGAGCAGTTCCGTCGCCGTGTCTACACCGACCGGCGAATCATCCAGGTGCGCAAGCGCTTTTTCGGAAAGTGTAGCCAATTGCTCTGCATTGGCCAGGCGGGTTCGTTCTGCGGACAGGGATTCGTCTTCGCCAATTTGAAGTGCAGCGGAATCGATTTCGTTTATCTGAAAGCTAAGTAAATCCAACCGGCGGGCGGCATCCTGTTCTCGCTGGCGCAAATCGTTCAGTTCTTTATGGACACGTTCATACTGCCGGTACGCCTCCCGAAATGTGGCCCGCAACGTATCTACATTTGCATAACGGTCGAGGAGTTGAAGATGTTCTCTTACACGCAGCAGGCTGAGGTGCTCGGATTGACCGTGGAGGTCGACCAGCAGTTCGCCCAGTTCACGCAGCAAAGACAAGTTCACTGTGCGACCGTTAATCCGGCAAATATTGCGGCCTTGCGCCCTGAGTTCTCGCCCGATTGTGACGTGATCGGGATCGTCGAGCAAATCCTCGCGCTCGAGGATTGTGCGCGCCTCCTCTCGAATGGCGGGTTCCAAGGAAAAGTCCCCCTCGAGCAAGGCCCGCTCGGCACCGCTGCGCACCATCGTGCTGTCCGCTCGTCCTCCCATCAACATTTCCACGGCGTCGATGATAATCGATTTTCCCGCACCGGTTTCTCCGGTAAAGACAATGAATCCCGAAGCTAGTTTCAGCCTCAGATCATCGATGATTGCAAAATCCTGAATGCGTATCTCTGTGAGCATGGAATAATTAGAGCCGAATCCCTTTCAGACGGTAGTAGAGAGCAGAAATCATTAGTGCACCGTGGGCTAAAGGCCAGATCAAAGAAAGAAGCATGCTGCCAAGAACAGCCAAATTGATTCCACTCGATGTGAAATAATAAACAAGGCCGGAAAGAACTAAATAGCCCAAATAACCAATCACGCCAACGCCTCCGCCAATCGCTGCGACGAGCGGCAGGCGCTGGTTTCGTCTGCGACGGGTACACCAACGAATGATTTCGGCGATTATGCCGCCCGCAACCGGCGCGACGAATAAACCCCAGAAACTCAAATAACTCAAGACGGCTGCTGCGATAAGCACCGCGACAGTAGAAACGACAAAAGCGACGGGTAGATCAAACTGTCGCGTAGTTTCGAATATCTTCTGCTGTCCTCGAATACACGCTCGACATCGATACCCAACAGGTGTCAGCACTGCACAGGCGGCGCAAATGGGTTGATTGCAGCGGTTGCAACGCAGCTGGGTTTCACGATTGGGGTGATTAACGCAGATCATGACCTCGTCGGTCATCATTCATCTCCCGTGGAAGGATTTTTATTCATGTGTGCAGTCAGATTGCGATAGAAGTAATCCGCTTCTTCAAAACGCACGAAGTAGATGGAGTGTTTACTTGCGCGAACTTCAATCTGATCCCCGTCTTCTAATGGGATTGGCGAATGACCATCAACACTCAGTGCAGCTTGGTGATCTGTGTGAACCTCAACACGTACCCAAGATCCCTCGTGCAATACAACCGCCCGATCGACGGATAAATGTGGGGCCACCGGCATAATCAGTATGTTGCGAAGTTCAGGCGGCAAAATAGGCCCACCAGCCGCCAGTGCATAGGCAGTTGAGCCGGTTGGGGTGGCAATAATCACACCGTCAGCAACATAGGTTGTTAGATAATGCCCGTCGATTTCGGTGCGCAAGAACACCGGCCGCACCATCTCACCTCTACCGATGAACGCCTCGTTGAGCAGTTCCCATGCGCCGAGATCCTTGCCATCACGTAAGTGGACGGAGCGTAACATCATGCGTTCTTCTAGACGGTAACTTCCGGACAATACTCGTTCTACGGCCGGTTTCCACCCATCTTGGGCGGCTTCGGTGAGGAACCCCAAGCGCCCCAGCTTTATTCCCAGAATGGGTACCCGTGGTGCTGCGCAGAGATGACTGGCACGTAACATCGTTCCATCACCACCGACAGCCAGGAATAAATCGACATTGCCATTCGTCACGCTTTTGCGCAATTCGTTATCATAGAGCGCCGCACAGGTTGTAGTTACATCATTTGACTCGAAGAATTTCGCAATCTCAGCCGCCAATTCCCCCGCTGCTTCTACAGTGGGGTGAGAGGCAATCGCAACACGTTGAGGGATAAAAGCATCCAGAGTCATCTTTTGTATTATAGCTGAGGGTTAGTAGATTTCGCTTTCAGTCTAGTCCTTGATCGCAAATCTCTTTATAACCGCACGCTCGACATCGTCTGACCGAATCATGTGATCGGTCTGGTATGCGCTGCTCGCAGCGCCGCAATTCGGCAAGGACGTCGAGCAATTGGTTTTCCAATCGCAAATCGAAATCGATGGCGACTGATTTGTCTGCATATTTGATGATTCCATATTCAGGACGTTGACCATAGACTTCGCCAGCCAGGTGACAATATGCTGCCAATTGGAGTATGTGTCCCGGATATGGTTGAAGAGGAGCTCTGCCTGATTTTAATTCCACGGGGATAATGGCATTATGATCCCGAACGAGATAATCCGGTTTGCCGGAAAGCCCTGTGACAGGATCGTAGAGCGCATTTTGCAGGCGGACAAATTGTGATGTATCCAGGTAGACAACGCGGCCAGGCGGAAGACCGACAAGCGCATGTTGTCGCTTTGCCAGGCGCAGGATGATCAAACCCACCACAAGCAAGATCAAGATAATAATCGGCATATCTCACTCAAGCAGCAAGGATGTCAGGTGTGCGATGCTGCAGACAAACGCCGCAGCCAGAAATACGTAACCCAATATACGCAGACATCCCGTTAAAATAACGGCGCGTCCGTGTCGTCCATGAAACTGGCTCCCCAAGGCCAGGCGGTTTTGGGTGTCTTCGGATTGAAATCCTTGCTGGGTGTACCACCAGGCACGCTGGCAGTATAAGAACTCTACGATTTCCGAGGCACGAATATTTCTTTCGGCCACGCCTTAATCAGATCCCAGTTTCTTCTCTACGGATTCGAGCGCCATCTTTAACTCGTGTTGCCGCAGACTTGTGGTCAGATCCCCGCGCGTGCGTTCGGTTACGCCTCGGACCATGTCCGTTATACGACGCAGATTGTCCGTGATGGCGTCAGGGAAATCGATCGTAACGAGCAAGCCGTAAATCTCGCCCATGTATCCGAGCAATCGCTCTGCTTCGTCAAATTCGTCGTGACGAAGAATATCCAACACGCGTCGTCGCAATTCTCCCGCCGCTTCTCCCAGACCGCCGAGGTAGGCTGCACAGTCCACATCCAAAGCTTCGGGGGTGGGTAATGCTTGGTCGGTGAGCAAGGCTTGAACGACACTGGCTTCTACAAATTCCTTCAAGGCACTGCGTGTGTACCCTGCATGAAACAGGTCGGGGTATTCGGCCAGCGTATCTTTAAGTGTTGCAATGAGATCCGTAGCGGCCTGCAAGTTTTCCTGGCAGACATCGGGCTCGTTGCGGTGTGCCGCTCGAATGGCTTTCGAGCAATAACGAATGATCGTACGCGTTTGTTGCAGCGCTCGATCACGCGCTGCGTTCTTTGTTTCGAGATATTCACGAATTTGCTCACCGATAGATTCGAGTTTGTCCATGAGTTTACTCTTCTTCCGTGGGTTTCGTGTCCAGAGAATCTGGTGGAACACCCTTAAACAATTGATCCGCCAGCGAGGTGCCTTCCGGAAGTTCGATTTCGCCATGTTCCGCTTCGAAGCGAGACATGTGTTCCGTCAGGGCGCGGAGAAGCAATTTGGTATTGTAGGCCGTCATCACGACGCGCGCCAAAACATTGGCCTGTGCTACTTGCGGCAGGATTTGTGCGTAATCGATGATGAATTCAGAACGTGAGTGACTGATCAAGGCGAAGTTGGTATATGTCGCTTTAAGCTGTGAAGGCAAGTTGACTCGAATACGACCTGCAGCTGGTGGCTTTCCAGATTTCTTTGACATGGGTTAACTCCGAAAAAAAGGGGCGCCCTCAACCGCAAGATACGATCAGGCTGAGGGCATGGATGGACAATAACCTAGAAGGGGATCTCATCCTCAGATTGTGGTCCGTCGCCTTGATCCTCGTCAAATCCCATTTCTTCTCCGCGTCCCCCAAGAAAGCGTATTGTTTGTGCGGTCACTTCAAAAGAAGCGCGCGGCTGGCCATCGTTACTGGTCCAAATCCGCGGATTGCCATTTTCGTCCGGATTGAGACGTCCTTCGACCAGCACGCTGCGACCTTTTTTCAGATACTGGTTTACGGTTTCTGCCTGACGACCCCACACCGTTACGCGGAACCAAGCGGTTTCCTTCTGCTGCTCACCATCGCGCGACCAGGTACGATTGGTGGCCACGCTGAGGTTGCACACCGCCTGACCGCCGGGTGTGTAACGCATCTCCGGATCGCGGCCGAGATTACCAACAAGAATTACTTTTTGAAACATGGGAATACTCCTCTCCGATGGGGGTCATGGTTTTGTTCCGGCCCGGGTGGCCGTGCATTTCTTGCAGTTACCCACCGGTTATAGAACAATTGTACGATAAAAGTGTTGCTTGTCAACAACGATTTACCTTCACGATTGTGAAGATCAAGGTGCACCTGGTCATGTATTTCCGATACATCCTTGTTTTAAAGATAACTAAACAGCAGCAGGGCCAACTGTCAGCTTGCCAAATCCTTGACATAATCCTAAGAAATGTTTATATTTCAACACACTTAACTATTAAGGGAGGTTAAGAATAATGGGCGATGATACGCTCATGAACCGAATGCGGGATTGGATGGATATTTTCATGCACCATTCCATGCGCAACTTCATCCACTATGCCAAGGAGAATGGGCTTTCTCTTTCACAGTGTGGTGCCCTGTTTCATCTTCATCATAAAGGCTGCGCAGGAGTCACCGATATGGGAGATCACCTGGGAGTTAGCAGCGCTGCGGCAAGCCAGATGCTCGACCGGCTTGTGCAGCAGGATCTGATCCTGCGTTCTGAAGATCCGGGTGATCGTCGTGGCAAACAAATTGTACTCACCGATAAGGGACAACAGATACTCAAGGAAGCCATTCGTGCTCGCGTAAGCTGGCTGGAGGACGTTTTTGATAATCTTTCTCCCGATGACAAGGAGCAGATTGTGTTGGCATTGGATACTTTGATCGAAAGCGCATCCCAACTGGGATACCCAAATAAACCCAAGCATGGATGGAAAAATATTGAGGAGCAAGTATAGATGTTGCGATTGCGAAAATATTTGAAACCATATGCTGTTTTCATTCTTATATCCATTGCGCTCCTGTTTATCCAGGCAAATGCCGATCTGGCATTACCGGATTACCTTTCCAAGATCGTCAACAACGGCATTCAACAGAACGGCGTTGAAAATGCAGTTCCTGCTGCCGTGCGCCAAAGTCAAATGGAGAGGCTAACCCTCTTCATGAATGAAGCGGAATCGGATCGCGTGATGGCAAGTTTCCTGTTGGTGGCGCCCACAAATGCAAATGAATATCTCGACGACTATCCTCTCCTGGCGACCGAACCCATTTACATCCGTAAAGATATCGACCGAGAGGAGATCGAAGGTCTCAATGCCATCCTGGGAAAGGCCTGGTTGGTTGTATCCGGCATCGAGCAGATGAGTACGGATCCCTCACAAGCATCGCCGCTGGACTTTGACTTCGAATTCGATCCATCCATGATCCCGGAAGGGATGGATGTTTTCCAAATGCTGGAAATGTTGCCCGATACTCAGCGATCAATGTTGAGCGACAAGCTGGATGATCTGGCCGCGTCTCTGGGAGAAAGCATGATCACGCAGATGGCTGTCGGTGCGGTCAAGTCGGAATATGAGGCGCTTGGTATGGACATTGGGCAGCTTCAGACCAATTACATCCTGCGAACCGGCGGGATTATGTTGCTCATATTGCTTCTCGGCGGTGTTTGTACCATTACAGTGGGTTACCTGGCATCGCGCACGGCAGCCGGAGCGGCGCGCGATATCCGCAAAGACTTATTCAAAAAAGTAGAGCATTTCACCAGTACAGAATTCGACAAGTTTTCGACAGCTTCGCTGATCACACGTTCGACGAACGATGTGACTCAGGTTCAGATGGTCCTGTTCATGCTCATTCGCATGGTTTTCTTCGCACCAATCATTGGCATCGGCGGCATCATTCGAGCTGTCGACAAAAGCGCAGAAATGTGGTGGATCATCGCCGTGATTGTTATCGCCTTGTTGAGCGTTATCCTGGTAGTGTTCTCAATTGCGTTGCCCAAATTCAAGATCATCCAGAGTTTGATTGACCGCCTCAATCTGGTAACTCGTGAGCATCTCTCCGGGATGATGGTCATCCGAGCTTTCAACAAGCAGGATGATGAGGCGGTACGTTTTGATAAAGCCAATCGTGATCTAACCGATACAAGCCTGTTTATCGCCCGTGTGATGGTATCCATGATGCCGGTGATGATGTTGTTGATGAACGGATTGTCACTGGGCATCGTCTGGGTCGGCGCCCATCAGGTCGCGGAAGCAAACATGCAAGTTGGTGACATGATGGCTTTCCTGCAATATGCAATGCAGATTGTTTTCGCCTTTATGATGATGTCGATGATGTTCATCTTCTTACCCCGGGCGGCGGTTTCCGGGGACCGGATTGCTGACGTCTTGGAAACCGATATCGCCATCAAAGATCCAGACGATCCGAGACAATTTCGGGAAGATTTCAAAGGCAAGATCGAATTTCGCGATGTAGCCTTCCGATATCCGGGGGCGTTGGATGATGTGTTGCATGACATCAACTTCACAGCACTACCGGGTGAAACAACTGCTTTCATCGGTTCGACGGGTTGTGGTAAATCGACGGTAATAAACCTCATCCCTCGTTTTTACGATGTGACCAATGGCAGTATCTTTGTGGATGGGATCGATATTCGGGAAGTGCGGCAGCACGATTTGCGCGACAAGATCGGTTATGTGCCCCAGAAGGGAATGTTGTTCTCTGGAACCATTGAGAGCAATCTGCGTTATGCCGACCAAAATGCCGAAGAGCAGGCCTTGAAGGAGGCGATTGACATTGCTCAGGCCAGCGAATTCATATTCGCCGACGAAGATGGTTTTGCAGCTGAGATTTCCCAGGGAGGCACGAATGTCTCCGGAGGACAGCGGCAGCGTTTGGCTATTGCTCGTGCGCTGGTGAAAAAACCGCCCATCTACATCTTTGATGATAGTTTCTCCGCATTAGATTTCAAGACCGATTCCACCGTTCGTAAATTACTCAGGGAGAAGACGGGAGATGCAACCGTGCTGATCGTCACGCAACGAGTCGCTACGGTCATGAACGCGGATCAGATTATCGTGCTTGACGAAGGTCGTGTAATTGGAGTAGGAAAACATCACGAATTGATGAAGACCTGCGAAACGTATCAAGAAATTGCCCGCTCGCAATTGAGCGAGGAGGAGTTGACATGAATCCTCGTGGTAGAAACTCAACTTCACAACGCGGACCTCGTGGACCGATGCGAAGGCGCGGACCAATGGGACATGGCGGTCCAATGGCCATGCTCAAAGGCGATCGCGCAAGGGATTTTAAAGGCACGATAGGCAAGCTGATCGAATATCTTGGGTCGTACAAGCTCGCCATTGTGATTGTGATGCTTTTCGCAATTGCATCTACAGTCTTTGCCATTGTTGGCCCAAAGATATTGGGTCGGGCGACTACGAAGCTGTTTGAGGGTGTCATCGGGATTGTTTCCGGGACGGGTACTGGGATTGATTTTGATTTCATCGGCCAGATCGTTCTCGTCACGCTTGCACTGTATCTGGGTTCAACATTGTTCTCCTTCATCCAGGGCTGGATTATGTCCTCAATATCTACAGACATCACCTATCGTTTTCGTAAAGATATTGCCCAAAAGATCAATCGTATGCCCTTTGAGTATTTCGACAAGACCAGTCAGGGTGAGGTGCTGTCACGCATTACAAATGATGTCGATACTGTCAATCAGACACTGAGCCAGAGTCTTTCGCAGATCATTACATCGGTTGTCACGGTGCTTGGTGTTCTGGTTATGATGCTGTCCATCAGCTGGCAGATGACTTTGATTGCGTTATTGATCATCCCACTATCGATGGTGATTGTCGTTCTGGTGGTGAGTCGATCACAAAAGTACTTCATCCAACAGCAAGACTATCTCGGCCACGTTAATGGACATGTCGAAGAAATGTTCGGTGGACATCTGGTGATGAAAGCCTTCAATGGGGAAGCCGAAAGTATCGAGCGTTTTAATAGCTTGAATGACACCCTGTACACCTCGGCGTGGAAATCTCAATTCTTCACCCACTTGATCATGCCCGTTATGAATATTGTGAGTAACCTTGGGTATGTTGGCATTGCCATTCTGGGAGGTTATCTGGCCATCCGACAAGCGATCACTGTGGGCGATATCCAGGCTTTCATCCAATACGTACGTTCCTTCACACAGCCTATCCGGCAGATCGCGAATATTTCCAATATCCTGCAGCAAACCGCTGCGGCAGCGGAGCGTGTCTTTGAGTTCCTCAATGAGGATGAAGAAGTGCCAGATGTCGAGGATCCCGCGCAACCTGAAGCAATCGAGGGGCAAGTCGTTTTCCAGAATGTCCGCTTTGGATATAGCCCGGAAGAGATTGTAATTAAAGACTTTTCTGCAGACATCAAGCCGGGTCAGAAGATTGCCATTGTCGGTCCAACGGGTGCCGGGAAAACCACCATGGTTAAATTGCTGATGCGCTTCTATGATGTGAATGATGGTGCCATCTTGATCGACGACCATAACATCAAGGATTTTAAACGTGAGGACTTGCGCTGTATGTTCGGTATGGTGTTGCAGGATACCTGGCTGTACAACGATACTATCATGGAGAACATCCGTTACGGAAAGCCCAGTGCAACTGATCAAGAGGTAATCGCCGCAGCGAAGGCCGCGCATGTCGACCATTTTGTGCGTACATTGCCCGAAGGATACAAACTGGTGATCAACGAGGAAGTCTCCAACATATCGCAGGGGCAGAAACAGCTGCTTACGATCGCCCGCGCAATTGTGCTTGATCCGCGTATGCTGATTCTGGATGAGGCGACAAGTTCGGTCGATACTCGCACGGAGGTGTTGATTCAAAAAGCGATGGACAATCTGATGCAAAACCGCACCAGTTTTATCATCGCACATCGTCTCTCTACAATACGCAACGCCGATTTAATCCTGGTGATGGATGATGGTGATATTGTCGAACAAGGAACACATGAAGAGTTGCTCAAAAGAAATGGCTTCTACGCGGAGCTATACAACAGCCAATTTGATTATGCTGAGGCGGCCTAATTCGTAACGACGCGGGCAATGCGTCTTTCGGAATCCGAATACGGGATTGAGTCTGAAAGAACTTCCATCTCGGCCATATAGACAATAATCGAAGCTGTTCTGAATCCTACTCAATCCACCAACTTGTCATAGCCTCCAATATAAAGTAGACTATTAATGTCCGCTTGCTCGTAATAAAGGGAGGCTGCGATGTTATCAGTCCGACAGTTGCTTGAATCCAAGGGGCATGATGTATGGTCTGTATCACCATCCGCATCGATTAGTGCAGCACTGGAGCTATTGGCCGAAAAGGATATTGGTGCACTTCTGGTCATGGAAGACCAGGATATCGTTGGTATTTTTTCAGAACGGGATTATGCTCGCGAAGTTGCGCTCAAAGGGAAAACATCGATGGATACTCCAGTACAGGATATTATGACAAGAAATGTATATTCCCTTTCACAGGACCAGGATGTCCAAGAAGCCATGACGCTCATGACCGAGGAGAGAATTCGGCATTTACCCGTCGTAGAAGCGGGCAGGGTGATTGGCGTGATCTCGATCGGTGATGTAGTCAAGAGCACCATCGAACAGCAGGAATTCATGATCGGACAATTGGAAAACTACATCACCGGTTCACGCTAATTTCGAAAGTAAACGAAGACATCGATTTTTAAGTGGGGGGGGATAATAAAATACAATTCAGAATCGATCGGGGCCAAACACACCGCTCTTGCCGGCAATTCGCAAGACCTTTCGCCAGCTATCACCTTCCCGAGAATTGATTTCATGTTTGTGAAGGTAATTGTTCTTGGCGATAAAGGAATCCAGCTCCTCCTTCAAAGTCGTCCAGATCTCCTTATGGATTGCAATGAGATGCTCTCTTGCAGCGGCCTTGGAGGTATTGAGAAGTGTCATGCGAAAGTGTGGCAGACACAGCCCTTCCGAATCTTCAAAGGCTTTTGAAACCTTTGGATCACGAATGTGTTTTCCCAAGGTGTCGATATAGCGCCTCTCACATTCATACAAATAGCTGCAGACCATGCAAACCGCAGTCGGAGCAAGTCGACTTTCCAGGGTTTTTCGTTTTCCATTACGCTTGGTGATGTTTTGCAGCGTTTTCCCGTTACCACTGGGCAATCCTTCAGACAAGGCCTGGACTACTTCCTCGAGCCCAGAGGCGTACAAAATGGCAATCTCAAGCGTTCCACCAATGTGTTCGGCCGCCCGCGCGCTGTGCTGTGAGCACAATCCTCTTCGCTCTCGGAAAGCTTGGTGTGTGTCGGGATTGAGCACCATCTCGGATAAAACCGTATTGAGATAACGATCCGACTTCTGAAGAAGCAGATTGCATACAGGGCAACCCGCTTGGTCCAGGATGTCGATAATATCGAAATAACTGAAGGGTTTCGAGCCCTCTCGAGAACGGAGACCGATTTTCTCAGCAACGCTTGAGAGCGCTTTTTTTGTTTTTGAATCCACGGTCCAACCTCACCAGCGAGATGATCATGAAGATCACTATTATTCGGGCCAAATTGCTATTGCATGCTGGTTACACTGCTCCAGCATAGATTAATCATAGTTTAGAGCAATCCGGCCTGACCTTGCAATCTCTCTACTATTTGGAATGATGGTGTATCGTCAATATTGTAGAGATCTTATTGAGAATCGGATAATCGGGACAGAAAAGAACTACCCTGGTTTTGATATCAAATCAAAATACAACCCATTTCTCAATTCAACGTATCAATAGAAAGAGGAGGTGCTGGGAATGGACTCTACGATACTGCGGTCGATATGGGCTCGCATTTTTCGGCGTGCCTGGATCTTGAACCTCATCCTATTTATTATTTTGACCGGGATTCGGTGTTACGGCTTGTTTGGCCCCACGGATGCAAGAATGCTGGTCATGTTGAGTTTCTTTTTGATGTGGTTTTTACCTTTCATCTTTTACGCAAAAGATGGGCGAAATGCTATCGGAATACAACGAATTCAACACAGGCGCTGGTTGCTGTGGGGGGTTATCATTGCAGCTCTCGCGGCGTTGGTTACGTATTTCATCGGCTACGAACTCTATGGCTTCGGCGCGGATAATTGGTTTATCAGTCTGCGTGATTCGTTTGAAATCGATGAGACATTAATGCACCTGCCGCGATTGCAGCTTTTCTTGATTTATACAATCCCCGCCATACTCTTTAGTCCACTTGGCGAAGAGTTCTTCTTCCGAGGAATGATTCATACGTCCGTCAAGAAGCAGTTGGGGGTACGGGGGGCGACAGTGGTGAATGCAGTGGCTTTTGGTGGCATACATCTCTTGCATCATGGGTTTCATTGGACTTCAGCGGGACTACAATTCGCCTGGGTCTCAGGTTCGTTGTGGTTTATGATGATGGTGGCATTGAGCTGGTTTTTCACCCAATGCCGCCTGCGGAGTGATTCGATTTGGCCTGCCGTCGCAGCACACGCCATGTTCAACTTAATCACGAACGTAACGATTTTCTGGGTGTTGCTTTAGAAGGTTGATGTATGATGGGAACTATTCGAAGAGCTTGTACGTTAATACGGTAGAGGTGAGAAAAAATGATGTGTAGAATAACCATTAAATTATCGATTCTCGTCTTCCTTCTCGTATCAACCGGGTGCAGTCTGATGTTTCCTGATACAGCCTCTGACACGGATGTGTCTTTCACGATCGCGATCGATGCAAGCGTGTTCTCTGCAGACCGGCCGGTGCGATTCGTGTTTTGGAGTGAGGAACAATTATCCATCGCGCAACAGAATGCGAATTGTGCCATCTCCTACGATGCCGAGACGGAAACGGAAGAAGTACATTGCCCTGAAGGCATTATTTACCAGCCAGTAACACCGGTGGAGTTTTTACTCACATTGGATGAAATCGGTGATCGTGTTGAAATAACGCCAGGGAATATATTCGTGAAAGATCGTTACCGGCTTCAGATCTCTGGATTGAGCAGTGACAACTGCAATTCGACTTCTGCCAGTGTTGAGGAAATCGCCAGAAGCACAGAGATCGATATCGACAATCTCATGTGGATGACGACCATGATGGCTTGCCCAGAGATTCCAGGGTAAGGATTTATATCCGTAAATTCCTATATGAAATCATTCGATGATGACCAGGTGATGGATTGATGGTTGTTCGGGATAGTCCATCAGTTCATTCCATGCCTATTTCTCGCCAAAACCATTTGGCGGTATTCGCGCGGCGTGCTTCCCGACCATCTCTTGAAGGCCTTCCTGAATACACTCGGTTCGGAAAAACCAAGCAGATAGGTGATATCTTCCACCGTGTAATTCTCACACAAATACTTTTTCGCCAACCGATCGCGAGTATCCTCGAGCAGGTCTCGGAAAACAACGCCTTCATTTTTCAAGTGGTTTTGCAGTGTGCGGACACTCATCGACATATCCTCGGCAATACTGCTGAGGCAGAGCTTTTCATTGTCCATACGCCCTAGAATTTGTTTGGTAACGGCCCGAGTCGTTTGGTCGATCCCTTCGATATCGGCGAGATATTCCTGGGCGTAGTTTTCAAAGTGCTCGAGTAGTTTCGCATTGGGTTGGAGTACTGGCGTCTTGCCTACTTTGATATCGTACGTAATGTAGGTCTGTTTCTGCTCAAAGAATACAGGTGAGCAAAACACTCTTTCGTACCCGATAATCGATGCCGGCTCGGGATAACTGAAACCGACTTCCAGTGGGTCAATCTGCTTGCCCGTAAGATTCCTGCCCATGCGCACCGTGCTTGAGAGGGCAGATTCAAAACAATGACGCGAAAGCATGGGTGCATGTTTCGGCGTCGCAAGGACAACTTTAACCGTTCCCCAACCAAGAACCGCTTTGGTCTGGATCAGATTTCCGATGATGTTTGAGTAACGAGCTGACTTTTCAGCGACTTCGCTGAGTGTTCGGCAGTTCATCATCATGTACCCAAGAATGGACCAACTTCCGGGTTCGGCAAACTCCCCCATGTGCAATCCAAAGTAAGGATCGTTGGATATCCGGACGGCTTCATCCTCGATAGCGATGTAGGCCTCAATCGGGATGCGTGTATCGGGATTCTTGAGGAAATCCGGATCGACGCCCGCACCCCGAAAAACCTCATCAACGTCCACTTCGAGATGTGCCAGATAACGAAGCAACTGTGAAAGCACGGAAACGGACACGGTAATTGGATATTTCGCCTTTTTCTTCATTTCGTATCAACAATACCATGAGAGGAACGGGTGTCAATTTACTGGAATCACATCTCGAGTTGCGTAATATGTCATAATTTTTACGGGAATGATCATTGTTGATGAATCGTTCAGATACTACAATTCTTAGTGAATGAAAACCAGATTCCACATGAACAATTTGGTAATGCAAAGTCGGTTTCAGGGAGGAATCAATGAATATGAAGAAAAATGATCCTGCGAAGGAAACGAAAGTCAAGCACGATACACGCAAACGACTATACCGCCTGGGTGGTGCAGCATGTCTGGCTATCGCTCTCCTGTACTTAAGCACGATTGTTGTCTACGTGCCCGCCATGCGCCAGGGGCCGGCGCCAACCACTGTCCTGGAGTGGTTCGATCTGCTGCAGGACGATCAGATTGTGGGGCTTTTTTACCTCGGTCTAGCTGATATTCCCATCGTGATGCTTTTTTGTCTGGTCTCCATTGCACTGTATACCGCACTCAAGCAAGTGGACAAAGTCTGGGCGACGATCGCGGCACCATTTGCCTTTGCGGGTATGACGATATATCTGGCAACCAATGTTTCCTTCTCCATGCTCGCCCTCAGCGGAGAATATGCCGCTGCGACAACCGAGGCACAGCGAACCGCAATTCTGGCTGCCGGTCATTCATTGATCAGTATCACGCATGGAACAGGCGGCGTTGCCGGTTTGGCGCTGGTTTGGCTGGCTGCGTTGATTTTCTCAATCCTCATGCTCCGCGATCGAAAGATTGGCGGGCCGATTGCCTGGATCGGGATTCTCGCATTTGGATTGCTCGTACCGAGTTTCTTGTTCTCCGGTTACACCTATGGTGCATCTTCCGGGATCGGA
>Ga0272441_10007849_pt1 | contig 17183 bp, 17 predicted proteins | sample SSMProp6N_FD_193582 | JGI IMG/M metagenome (GOLD analysis project Ga0272441, IMG submission 193582) | Marine sediment archaeal communities from Little Sippewissett salt marsh, Falmouth, MA, United States - SSM-Prop-6N | ecosystem: Environmental > Aquatic > Marine > Wetlands > Sediment ...
TCCCTGTGACTGTTTTTATAAACTTTTGACCCCAGCCGGTCCGCCAGCAGCTGAGCGCCCAGACAGATGCCCAGTATTTTTTTGTTATACAGGATAGATTTGGAAATAAATGCCTTCTCGGCTTTTAACCACGGATATTTGTCTTCTTCATAAATTCCCATGGGACCCCCCATGATGACCAGCATATCAAACGAATGGATATCAGGCAGGTGCATTCCTTTTTGAAAAAGGCGTGTTGAAGTAATCATGTACCTGTTCTGTCCGGCCCAGTTTAACAGGGTTCCAGGATCTTCGAAGTCAACATGCTGAAGGCAATGGATTCTCATATGGGATCCTTATCTGGGTTATATATCTGATGCAACGCACCGCCGTGATGTCCGGCGGCGCGTTGGGTACCACCCCGGTGCGGATATGCAGTTGATGCCTTTTCAACGGGGGTGGCTTTTATTCTGATCGTATCATTTTTCGAACAATGTTTCCCTCATTGCTTTTCAATTTATAAAAATAAATTCCGGATATCATTTCTGAACCATTCAAACGGATTTCATAGGATCCGGCAGGCATTGTTTCATTCACCAGAACTTCAATCTGTCTTCCCATGATATCGTAAACAGTCAACTCAATATCGGTTTTTTCCCGTACAGAAAACGGGATGGTGGTTTCCGGATTAAACGGATTGGGAAAATTCTGTCCGAGTATAAATCCGTCAGGAATTGTATGAACCAGAGAGGGCCGGACTCCTGTATTGCTTTCCTTGGTCATGACGATAATTCCGTTTGCCTGAAAGGCTCCGGACATAATGTATTCCGATATCAACTGATCCGGTCCGAAATTGCCGTCCAAATTCAGTGTGATGCCCCCATAATCCGGCGCCGTGACTGATCCGTTCAGATCACCCGGGGATACCGCCACACTGCCTGTCCATGGAGACGGAGCAGGGATTTCAATTGATTCGGCTTCGGGATCGTATGTCAATTCAATAGTCTGGGTCAGTGTTTCCGGATTCCCGAATACACCCGATGTCGTGGATGTTATCCGTATTTTTGTGCTGTCGGGAATAGCTTCGATTACAATGGTCATTTCAGCCGTTGTTTGATAGGTCCGGTTTTCCCAGTATCCTGTCCAGGTACCGGCAAAATCAGTAAAATTTGCCGGTGCGGGCCAATTAATATCTGCAAAGCTGGAATTGTAACTGAATGTATGGATTAAATCACCGTTCACATTGTCAATTTCCACACTGAAAGCGTGATCGGCAGGGGGTGCATCGTAAGCACCATTCTGATTGAAATCTGCGAAGAAATCCAAACGATAACTGTGTCCGTTTATAAGCACCCAGAGATCCATGTTAAAATCGGCAGCAGGTATGCTGTTTAACATTTCCCGGCCCACTTCACTGCCTGTGCCGAGATCGACAGCACGAATAAAGAATGCCCGGCCGACATCCTGCCCGAAATTACTGAATTGTATCTGCAATTTGTGCTGGGCCCATAGGGACCCTGTAAAACTCAGGAATGATAAAAATAAAATGAACGTTAGCTTTTTTATCCAGTACATGGCACACCTCTTCCTTTCAGAGGACGGCCTCAACTCCTTTGACTTCCGGCACGGCCTCTTTGAGAGCTGTTTCCACACCCTGGCTGAGGGTTATCTGTGACATGGGACAGCCACAGCATGCACCTGTCAGTTTGACCTTAACGATACCATCTGCTGTAACCTCAACAAGTTCGATGTCACCCCCGTCAGCCTGTAAATAGGGTCTGATTGATTCAAGGGCTTTTTCAACTTTTTCTTTCATGGGATCCTCCCGTTTGTTCGAATCATTGATTAACCCGGAAAAGGGTCTCCAGGTTCCCGGTTTTCTTATTTATATATATCATAACCTCAATTGAAAGGAGTGATAGAAAAAATTAAAAATTATTCACTACGTATCATCACAAGCAGCATGGTGGTCTTTTCAAGGGCCTTCAATGCATGCGGTTTGTCTGCAGGCATAATAATACAATGACCCGCGGTGACTGTGTGTGACATTTTCTCAATCTGTATCTCCATACAGCCATCCAGAATGGTAACGAACGCATCAAAGGGAGCCGTATGCTCACTCAGGGCTTCCTGGGCGTCAAATGCAAACAGGGTCAGGGTTCCCTGTTTTTGGTCCATTAATGTCCGGCTGACTATGGTGCCCGGATGATAAGGGACGAGATCGGACCAGGCTTTTGTCTGTGCCAGAATGGCTTTGTCAAGTTTGTCCATTTTTTTCTCCCGAACGGCTTACAGCCATTCTTCCTGCAGGATATCTCCCCGGATGCCGATTACGATTTTTTTCACAGGGATTTTACGGTTTGAATTTTCAATGGCCTTTCCGGCCAGGTGAACCAGTCCACCGCAGCACGGCACCTGCATGATGACAACAGTTAATGTATTGATTTTGGCATCATCGATCAAGGCCTTTAGCATGGCAAGATAAATTTCCTGGCCTTCATCCAGTTTCGGGCAGGCAATGGCCAGGGATTTGTTTTTCAGAAAACGCTGATGAAAATCACCCACGGCAAAAGCCGTACAATCCGCGGCCAGCACCACGTCTGCCCCCTGATAATAGGGAGCAACAGGGGATACCAGATGGAGCTGAACCGGCCATTGTCTCAGCTGAGAGGATATGTCGCCATTTTTTTGTTCGGCTTCCTGGTTGTCAAACTGCATGGTCCGGCTGCCCGGGCAGCCGCCTTGAACATTTCCGGATCCCGCGGCATTTTTATCAAAATCAAATCCTTCGGGAAGGCTGATATTTTTATCTTTTAATGTTTCAAGGGCGGTTTTGAGAAATTCCGTCTCTCCATGTTCTTTCAAATGGTTCAGATGGGCTTTAATGGTATTGGGACCCTGTTTAATGATGTTTTCCATGACTTTTTGTTCATCATAGGTTTCGGCTTCCCGTTTTTCAATGGTAATAGCGCCTTCGGGGCATTCCCCGATACAGGCACCCAGACCGTCACAGAACAGGTCGCTTATCAGACGGGCCTTGCCGTCAATAATCTGTATGGCCCCTTCCGGACACCCCGGCACACAAAGTCCGCATCCGGTGCACCTGGCTTCATTGATTTTTATAATTTCTCTTTTCATAACCCGATTCCTGTTTATTTTTATGAATGATATCCATCTGACTGAAAACAAGATATGCTATCTGTGATCGAATTTCCTTGATTTAGATCAAGAATTTGCTATTTTTTTGGGTATGGGTTCAGATCCTGTCCTTTTTATATCAAAAAGTGAATTTTTTAAAAATTTCGATTCCTCAAACAGGAAACGACTGGGTGATATTTGTCTTCCCAGATCATTGAAAAAGAGAGAAATTCTTTTCTTTGAGGGTGACAGGGGATATGCGCTGTACCTCTGTGTCCGGGGTTCCATTCAGCTTTTCAAGACGTCTTCAGACGGCCATGATGTGGTTATTAAGCTGGTAAGACCGGGGGATCTTTTCGGAGAGGTGATCCTGTTTGAAAAAGACCGGTATCCGGTTTCCGCAATGGCTCTGGAACCTTCCGAGGTTTATATTCTTCCCAAGATGCAGTTCCACTGCCTTCTGGAGGATCAGGCTTTCAGGAACGATTTTCTGGCCAATCTCATGACAAAGCTCCGTTACCTCGCGGAGCAGGTACAGATTTTATCCGTGACGGATGTGGAGACGCGGCTGCTCCGGTTTTTAAATGAGCAGTACGGAGATCAAAAGGAGATACGGATCAGTGTGTCGAAAAAAGATGTGGCGGCAGCCATTGGAACCACACCGGAAACCCTTTCTAGATTGTTGCTAAAATTAAAAAAAGAGGGTAAATTGGTGTGGGAGGGGAAAATATTGAGAAGGTAATTGGTTTTGATGCTGTTTTAAAAAATATGAAGTCTTTGATTATTTAGCTTTATAAGCTAAATAATTATTGACAAATGCCCTAAAACATATTAAATTAGGGCATTATAATAGCCTAATTTAAGCTTTTTAGGGTAGGTTTATGTTAAAAAGACTAATATCAAGCAGAATTGAAGCTTCCCTTTTTAAGGGCCGGGCAATTATTATTTATGGTGCGCGTCAAGTAGGAAAAACGACTCTCATCCATATGCTTCAAAAAAAATATATCAGTAATTCCATTTATTTAAATTGTGATGAACCAGATATTCGCATGGCATTAACCGATAAAACATCTGCTGAAATTAAAAATCTAATCGGGAAAAACAGATTGATATTTATTGATGAAGCCCAAAGAGTTAAAAATATTGGAATAACTCTAAAAATGTTGGTTGATCAGTTCCCAAACAAACAGGTTGTAGCTACGGGTTCATCTTCGTTGGATTTATCTAATGAAATCAATGAGCCTTTGACGGGGAGAAAATATGAATTTCAACTCTTCCCATTTTCATATTTAGAGTTATTGCAAAAGTATTCAAAAATTGACTGTAAGCGGATACTTGAAAAACGAATGATAATGGGAATGTATCCAGAAATAGAGGAAAAACCTGATGAAGACAGATCACTTCTTCGAACCCTTGCTTCAGATTATTTATACAAAGATGTTCTGCAATACCAGGATATACGGAAGCCGGAGCTTCTTGAAAAACTGTTAATCGCTTTGGCACTACAAGTGGGATCTGAGGTATCCTTTAATGAGTTATCTAATCTGTTAGGAATGAACAAAAAGACTGTGAATCAATATATTCAGTTACTTGAGAAAGCATTTGTTATTTTTAGATTGCCACCATTTAGTCGAAATCTTAGAAATGAACTGTCTAAATTGAGAAAAATTTATTTTTATGATACAGGGATTCGCAACGCTCTGATTAATAATTTCAATTCATTGAATATGAGGCAGGATGTTGGTGCATTATGGGAAAATTTCATGATAAGCGAGAGGATCAAAGCCTGTACAAATTCCGGGATGGAGGTGAATCGATATTTTTGGCGCACGCATCAACAACAGGAGATTGATCTTATTGAAGAAATGGAAGGCAAGTTATTTGGATATGAGTTCAAATGGAAAAAGGGACGATGGCGTGCACCTCGCATGTTTTTGGAGTCTTATAAAGGCAGTTCGGTTGAAGTGATTCATCCAGATCAATATGAATCTTTTTTGATGATGTAGCTTGAATTTCAGGATAAATATGTGCATAAACCCAAATGAAAACATTTTTTAAGTGATCACCTTTTCAACGTATTAATTTGAATAATCAAGTCATTCTTGTTTTCCTTGCAGACACATGGTAGGTCAGAAAGTTGTGAATTTCAAGTGGAGGGATAGATGCTGGAAAAACTGTTTAAACTTCAGGAAAAAGGCAGTTCAGTAAAAATTGAGGTCATGGCCGGGCTCACCACCTTTCTGACCATGGCCTATATCATTTTTTTAAATCCTGCCATTTTATCTAATGGTGCCAATATGGAAGAAGGAGCGGTTTTACTGGCAACCTGTGTGGCCGCTTTTGCAGCCACGGTTTTGATGGGCCTGTATGCCAATCTGCCGATTGCCCAGGCGCCCGGTATGGGGGAAAATTTCTATTTTATTATTGTGGTTACCGCTCTGGTAAAAATGAACGTGACGAATTCCTGGCAGGTTGCGCTGGGTATTGTTTTTATCGCCGGGATCGTGTTTTTGCTGCTCTCTTTGCTGAGAGTGAGAAAAGCCATTATAGATGCTGTAAGTCCGAGCATCAAAAACAGTATTGCTGTGGGAATTGGATTACTGATTGCATTTATTGGCTTCCAAAACGGCGGTATCATTCTGGATGCGCAGGGATCACTGGTTCAATTTAACTCAAATCTCCTTCAGGCGGAGCCATTGATCTTTTTTGCCGGACTTTTTATCACGTCTGTTCTTTTTGTACGCAAGGTTCGGGGCGCTATTATCTACGGCATTATTGCGTCTACTATTATTGCTGTGATAGCCGGTAAAGTATCGTTTTCGGGTGTTATCGGACTTCCGGAACAGCATGCGATTTTTAAATTGGATATCCTTGGCGCCCTGAAACTCCACTTTATTCCCTTTATTCTGATATTTCTATTTATGGATATGTTTGACACAATGGGGACACTCATCGGTGTGGGTGAACAAATGGATATTATGCAGGACAACAAGCTTCCCGGCGGCAACCGGGCAATGATTTCCGATGCGGTTGGTACGGTTGTAGGCGCCTGTACCGGAACAAGTACGGTCACATCCTATATAGAAAGCGCGGTGGGTGTGCAATATGGCGGACGAACGGGACTGACCAGTGTGGTTGCCGGGCTATTGTTTTTATTTGCTCTTTTTTTTAAACCGGTTGTGGGTATGGTTGGACAATATATGCCCATTACAGCGCCGGCGCTGGTCATTGTGGGCGCCATGATGGTCAGGAATGTATCCAAAATCGACTGGTCGGATTATTCTGAAGCAATTCCGGCTTTTTTAATTATTCTCGGCATACCGCTCAGCTACAATATTCACGACGGATTGGCCATGGGATTCATTGCCTATCCGATTATTAAATTATGCTCCGGCAAAGGGAAGGAAATTAACTGGCTGATGGGACTTGTGGCCGTAATTTTTATTTTGAGGTATGTGCTGATAAAAACGTGATATTCTTTTGGTAAAAGGGCCCATCCCAACCATCCCCCTGGATTCCTGTTTTCACAGGAATGAAAAACAGGGAAATGGGAGCAGGCATTTTATATAAGCATTAATAATAATACCAGATGGTATTGTAATCTTCCGGATTTTCACCGCGCCTTTTTAATTCCTGCAGATAATCATATATTGAAATATCGGTGTCAATATAGGTGTCTGCCAGAGCCAGTTTTTTCTCCCAGGGATGAAATTCATAAATACGCCGGCCATTCGGTAAAATGGTCAGAAGGGTATGATCCTGCTGCGCCCGGAGATAATTTTTTCCCAGACCGGGTACGTTGTATACCGGTTCATCCGTACGGTCCAGACCGGGCATTATACGGGCCTCTTCAGTAATTTCCTGCTGCAACCTGGCCATTGGAACGCGGTAGCTTTTTGTTTCCTCTTTCCCTTTTGTGTTGAATGTATAATACGCATCGACACCAATGAGTCTGAGTATTTTACGGAGAGCGGCCATCTCGAAACGGCGGCTGTTTTCTGTTGTGAACACTGCCTGATTATAAACGGATAGTCCGGCCTTTTTAAATTTCTGAACCGCTTCCATTGTTTCAGGAGTCACTTCATAAGGATGTTCACAGTGGGTGACTATGACAATTTCTCTTTTGCCGGGCACATGGTATCGAGATAAAATCTGGATCAATATATCCGTAATGCGCATGGGAAGGGTGATGGGAATTCTTGTCCCGATGCGGATTCTTTCCAGTTGACTGTTTTGGCATAACTGATCCAGTATCCATTCAAGCTGTTCGTTACGCAGAATTAATGGATCTCCTCCAGTAACCAATATTTCGGTAATGGCGGAATGTTCCGAGATCCATTCAATGGCTCTTTCGATTTTTTGTCTATTGGCCATAGCACGAAGACGATTATCCCCGCTGATTTCCCAGTTTCGCTGGCAGTAGACACAAGTTTGACTACATATATTACAGGGTTTTAAAATGGCTATATGGGGATATCGTCTCGTAATTAAATCGATTGGTGATGTGTCATGTTCCAGCATAAAATCATGTGAGTTAGCGTCTTCACTTTTATAAGATTTCATATATTCAACATAGTCCGGAGGTGGTATTACCTGGGCACGGACCGCGTGATCGTTTCGGCGGTTGGTTGTTTCGTCCATCAGGCTGGCATAATATGGGGTTACTCCGAAGGGAAGACGTATTTCATTTGCCTTATTTATACTGGTCCTTTCTTCTTCAGTTAATGGAACCATGGCTGCCAGTTGGTCAACGTTTCTGGCCACGTGCCGCAGCTGCCATACATGATTTGTCCAGTCCGTTTCGGAGGCATTTAGTTTTTTTAATATACGTTCCCGGTTTTTATTTCTGCGCCGGATAATGGAATTTTGAAGACCATGGGGGTATTTATTAATGGTCTGAATGGTTTTTTCGGCCATAATGTCGAGTTGATTTGACCTTAATATGGACGCTTTTCTTCCGTGTATATCGGCAAAATCCGGATAATATTCATGATCGTAGATACCGCTTTTGCCATGAATACCAAGAAACAGCCGAGCCATTTCCTCAAAAAATCCATCACTCAAATCGGACGGGTAGTTTTCTGTTTTTTCATGGACCAGCGACCATAACAGCTTAACCAGTTTAAAACGGGTAATCCGTTCGCTGCGGACAGATATTATTTTTCTTAACGTCAGCAAACATTGATTTTGGATGCTGTATTCCAGGGGTTCAATTCTGTTGCCCAGTTTATTGAGAAAAGCCCGAGCCTGTCCAATATAGCTGAGCAGTATATTTCGTGCATTGTGCGGTGTGGATGCATCTTTAAGCAAGCTGTAAATGGTCGGGTGTATGGACCATAAACGGCGTATTTGTTTTTTAATCTCCAACAAAAAGTTCTCCTAAAAAAATAATTTTTAAATTAATGATCTGACAATAATTTTTTTAATTCATGAAGCTTTTGAAGGGCTTCCAGCGGTGTCAGGTTGTCAAGTTCCAGTTTTTCGAGAGCTTCCCGGACCGATTTTTCTTCTTTGGAAAACATATTCATCTGTGGTTCAGCGACCACGCGCGGGGCCTTGCTGCCTATGGCCAGTTTGGGTATTTCATTGGGCGTCAATTCATTTGCTTCAAGGTTGTGCAGTATTTCCTTTGCCCGGGCAATAATTTCAGGAGGAAGACCGGCCAGTCGCGCGACCTGTATACCGTAAGAATGGTCACAGCCGCCCTCCACAATTTTTCTCAGAAAAACAATATGATCGCCCCATTCTTTTACTGCGACATTATAATTTTTTACTTTATCGAGAATCAGTGCCAGCTCGGTCAATTCGTGATAGTGTGTGGCAAAGAGCGTCTTTGCTCCCACAGCGGTATGATCATGAATGTATTCAGCCACTGCCCAGGCAATGGACAATCCGTCGAACGTTGAAGTGCCGCGTCCGATTTCGTCCAGTAGAACCAGGCTTTTCGGTGTAGCGTTATTTAAAATATTGGCGGTTTCATTCATTTCCACCAGAAAAGTTGATTCACCGCCGGCCAGATTGTCCTGGGCTCCCACACGGGTAAAAATCCGGTCCACAAGACCCAGTTTGGCAGATTGAGCCGGTACATAGCTTCCTATCTGTGCCAGCAAGACGATCAGTCCCACCTGACGGATATAGGTTGATTTACCGGCCATGTTGGGCCCGGTAATAATTAATATTTGATTTTCACGGTTATCAAGGCGGACCGAGTTCGGGATAAATGGTTCACCCGGCGGCAGCATTCTTTCAACGACAGGATGGCGGCCTTCCTCAATGATGATCCGGTCATCTTTATGAATTTCCGGTTTCACATAGCGGTAATCCTCTGCTGTTTCAGCCAGGGACAAATAGCAGTCCAGTTCTCCAATCAATCGGCCGTTTTCCTGAATCGGTGAGGCAGAACCGGCCACTTCATCCCGAAGCGCGTGGAAGAGTTCTGTTTCCAGGGAAGTTAGTTTTTCCTCCGCGTTGAGGATTTTTTCTTCCATTTCCTTCAGTTCAGGTGTTATGAACCGTTCAGCATTGACCAGCGTTTGCTTGCGAATATAATTTTCCGGTACCTTCCCAAGATGTGTTTTTGTGACTTCGATATAATATCCAAAAACCTTGTTGTAGGCTACCTTCAAAGAGGGGATACCGGTTCTTTCCTTTTCTTTGCTCTGCAGCCTGGCGATCCAGTCTTTTCCTGAAAATGCGAGTTCCTTTAATTCATCAAGCTGAGCATGATAACCCGTTTTTATAATACCGCCTTCAGCCAGTGAAGCGGGGGGATCATCAATCAGGGCTTTTTCAATGGTTTCTGTCAGATCCGTGCACGGATCAAGGTTTTTGTATATTTCTGCTGTTCTGCCTGCCTGTACCGTTTTCAGACTTTTTTGAATTTCCGGGATGACGGATAATGATTTTTTCAAAGCAATCAGATCACGCGGATTTGCCCGGCGCATGACTACCCTGGTAATAAGCCGTTCCAGATCCTGAATATTTTTTAATTCATCGATCAGTATTCGCCGTACTTTTTTATCGGTCACAAATGACTCAACAGCATTCAGCCTTTCCCGGATCGGCTCAAACTGCTTCAAAGGCCGATGCAGCCAGGAAGTCAGTGTCCGGCCGCCCATGGGTGTTCTGGTCCGGTTGATTACAGAAAACAAAGTGCTGTTTTGTCCGGACATCATAGGTGAAACCAGCTCAAGATTGCGCCGCGTGGCATTATCCAGAATCATGAAATCATCATCGCTGTATCTGTTCAGGCGCCTGATATGGGAAAGATCTGTTTTCTGGGTTTCCTGCAAATAGGTGATAACGGCTCCCGCTGCAGAAACACCGGGATTCAGCTCCTCGCAGCCGAATCCTTTTAAGGATTTGGTTTTAAAATGCTTGATTAAAATTTCATAGCCATATTCTCTGGTGAAATGCCATGATTCCCGTTTGGTAATCACTGCTTGCATCGGATGTGTCCGGCCGTTTATCTGATCGGATTGATTCTCAGCAATCAGGATTTCAGAAGGATTAATCGATTGAAGCTCTTCTGTCAGTTTTTCCGTGCTGAATTCTGTTACCAGAAAATCACCCGTTGATACATCAATCGAAGCCAGTCCGCAAAGTTCATCCTGTATAAATATTCCGGAAAGAAAATTATTGGATCCGGCCTCCAGCAGGTTTCCTTCAAGTACCGTGCCCGGCGTCACAATTTGTATTACATCGCGTTTGACGATTCCCTTTGCCTGCCTGGGATCCTCGGTCTGTTCACAGATTGCTACACGATGTCCCGCCCTTATCATTTTTGCCAGATAACCGTCCAGGGCATGATGCGGAAATCCCGCCAGTGGTACGTCTCCCACTTTGCCGTGCCCCCGGGATGTGAGTGTTATACCGAGTACCTGGGAACCGATTTTGGCATCTTCGAAAAACATTTCATAGAAGTCACCCATTCTGAAGAAAAGAATTGCGTCACGATGTTTTGATTTAATGGCATTGTATTGAACCATTAGAGGCGTTTCAGTCCGGTTTCTTTTTGTTGTTGAGGCCATTGTTTTTCCGGAAATTTAAGGTGAATTGTGATATAAATTAACCAGAAACTGCACTAAAAGCAAACTTTTTCCTTGTTGTTATAAGTTGTTATCCATAAATTAATCGTTGACTTTCATGTTTGAATATTGTATTGTATCAAAGATCATATTTGGGTATGCTGTGGAGGGGAACATGAAAAAGCGATACAGTTTTATCATTTTAAGTGTTGTTATCAGTCTCATTTTCTGGATTTTTCAGTCTCTTGTGGATATTTCTTTTATGGCTTATCATCTGAGCTGGAAAAATCTGTTCGTACCCAATACCATGGCTTTCTGGATGCGTATTTTATGGGTCTGTTTTGCCATTTTAACCGGTGTATTCGCTCAGACGGAGTTTAATAAAATTTTGGGACTGGAAAACAAGGGTAAAAGGCATATATCTGCGATTTTTATCGTTTATGGATCTATAGGATTCGGCGTTTTTTACTGGATTATTGAAGCTGTCAGAGATGTATTGATTCTGCAGAAAGGTTCCCTGCTGAAAAGGATATTTTTACCCGATTCGGTGGCGCTGCTGGAACGAATTTCTGCTGTATTGCTTTTTATCTTTCTGGGTTTTTATACCTATTATATGTTTGAACGCAAGAGGCAAGAACATGAAAAAACCAGGGAATTGCACAATGAGGATTAAATTTTTTAAAATTTTTGCCTTTTTCATTACATCCGGATTATCCCTGTCTGCCGAAGAACCGCCGAATCTATGGCCGCCTGTTGAGCCCTTTAAGACGGACTATCTGCAGGTATCTCCTGTTCACAATCTTTATTATGAACAATGCGGGAATCCGAATGGCAAACCTGTTTTTGTCCTCCATGGAGGTCCGGGCGGCGGATCTTCACCCTATATGCGGCGTTTTTTTAATCCCAAAGTATTTCATATTGTTCTTCATGATCAGCGAGGTTCCGGAAAATCGGTTCCCTATGCGGATATCAGGGAAAACACAACGGCTGAACTGGTTGAGGATATAGAAGTATTGAGGAAACACCTTAATTTGGGTCCAATTATTCTGTTTGGAGGCTCATGGGGCGCCACACTGGCCCTGGCCTATTCGGAAACCTATCCCGAAAATGTGTCAGGCATGGTAATCAGAGGGGTATTTTTAGGCACATGGGAAGAGATAAATCATTTTTATCATGGTGGTGTATCTTTATTTTTCCCTGAAGTTTATGAAAAGCTTCTGGCTGCTGTCCCCGATTCAATAAAAAGGCCGCTGCCGAATATTTTATACCAGAATATGCGAAAAGCCGATTCCAGGGGCAAATATAATTTATGTAAGGCCTGGGTTAAGTATGAGGCAAGGATCAGTGAACTTAATATTTCCGATGCGGAAGTAGAAGGATTTTTAAAAGATTATGATCCTACAGCCTTCGGGTTATTGGAAAATTATTATATGGCCAACCATTGTTTTCTTGAAGAAAATCAGCTTTTGAATCATGCAGATAAACTTCTGCATATACCAACCATCATTATTAACGGGCGCTATGATATGGTCTGTCCACCGGTTGCCGCCTATAAGCTTCACAAAAAACTACCCCAATCGAAACTTGTAATTATTGAGGGAGCGGGTCACTGGATGGGGGATAAGCCCATCGAAACAGCGCTTTTAAAGGCTATGCGGGAATTTGAATGATTCACATTTCACTTTCTTCTGTTTAATATCTGTTTTGGACGACTGGGGTAATGCAGGTTGACGGATTTGAAGAGAACCAATTTGAGGAATGTGATTCAAAAAATACCCAAAACAGATCTTCACTGTCATCTGGACGGATCCGTTCGCCCCGAGACCCTGATCGATATTGCCCGAAGGGAAAAAATCAAGCTGCCGGGTGATACAGTGGACGCACTCAATGTCCTGTTTAAGGACAGCTATCCTGATCTTGAAGCGTATTTAAAGCCATTTGAATATACCTGTGCAGTTATGCAAAAACCGGAGCATCTTGAGCGTATCGCGTATGAGCTTTGTCTTGATGCGGAGCAGGACGGGGTCCGGTATATTGAGGTTCGTTTTGCACCTCAATTGCATATTAATGACTGTATGGATATGAAAGCCGTATTGAAGAGTGTCAATCAGGGCCTGTTCAGAGGGAAGATGGAAATCAATCAGAGGCCCGATGTAATTTCCGGGGAAATACCGCCTTTTCAGTATGGGATCATTGTCTGCGCGCTCCGTTCTTTCGGTCCCGTATCATTCTATCATAAAGAATTTATTGATTCCCATTCATTTTCCGATCCCAGAACCGTTGCGGGCCTGTGCTCACTTGAACTGGCCAGGGGAGCGGTTCAGATCAGAGATGAAGAAGGCATTCCGATTGTGGGATTTGATCTGGCCGGTGCGGAAGCAGGAAATCCCGCCAGGGATCACATTGAGGCTTTTCGTTATGCGCATGAGCATTTTATGGCAAAAACGGTTCATGCTGGAGAGGCTTACGGTGCGCCTTCCATCTTTCAGGCTATTACGGAATTGAATGCGGATCGTATCGGGCACGGATACTATTTATACGATGAGCGCAAAATGACAAATTCCCATATAAAGGATAAAAAAAATATATCTATGCGCTTTCCCAGTATATTGCCGATCGTCGGGTGACCATCGAGGTATGTCTCACAAGTAACATGCAGACCAATCCTGATATTCAGGATTTAAAAAATCACCGTTTTAAGGATATGCTTCAACATGGACTGAGCACCACCTTCTGTACAGACAACCGTACGATAAGCAAAACCACAGTGACTCAGGAAATTGAGCTGGCTCTCGAACATTTTAATATCAGTCCGGAACAGCTGAAAAATATCATCATATATGGATTCAAACGGAGTTTTTATCCGGGTCCTTACCTGGAGAAGAGGCGATATGTCAGGCAATGTATTAATTATTATGAAGATGTTGTAAAAGGAACCACACTGGACACTACAAAATAGCCGGTTGGATTTTAACAGTTGCTCCAAGTTATATTGTCGGTAAAACCATGCCGACTCAAACTATATTAAATGTTCCTTTTAAAATAGTTCACCACGGATTGACATCACGCCAGAGGCGGACAGGCAGATGAAACACAGATTAAAAATCATTTTATTTTTAAAATCAGTGTTAATCCGTGAAAATCTGTGGCCAGATTAATAATTATTTTGCCATCCCAATACAATTGTGCTATATTATCAATAGTCATAAAAATAGGAATTTAAATTCTATGATGGAATTGATATCCAGGGAATCTACGTATCAAAGTCCGGAGAAAAAATCGTCATGGTTCGCCCACCTGTCACCCGGACTGGTTTTTTATCCAAAAATGGCAAAAGTTATATTAAGGGGATCAAGAGAGGGTAAACACGGCTATTTTGACAATGAAAGATGGTATGTAGCCAGTATTGGTATGTTGAGAGGTCTTGAATCAGCAGGGATCAGGATTCAGATTGAAAATATGGACGTATTGCACAAACTGGATTCCCCGTGTGTTTTTATCGGCAATCATATGAGCGTTCTTGAAACATTTGTACTCCCCTGTGTTCTGCTGCCGTTTCAAAGCATTACATTTGTAATTAAACAGAGTCTTGTTGAATATCCTGTATTCAAGCATATCATGATTAATTGTGATCCCATTGTCGTATCCAGGATCAAGCCACGCGAAGATTTTAAGGTTGTGATGGAGGGCGGGGAAGAAAGGCTGAAGCGCGGCGTATCCATCGTTGTCTTTCCCCAAACGACACGAACCACGACATTTATTCCGGAACAGTTTAATACGATAGGTGTAAAACTTGCAAAGAAAGCGAATGTGCCGGTTGTCCCAATCGCGCTGAAGACCGATGCCTGGGGAAACGGCAAAATGATAAAAGATTTCGGAAAGATACAACCGGATAAACCAGTCCGGTTCGCGTTTGGTGATCCGATTTCTATTCAGGATAACGGACGTATGGCCCATCAGAAAATCATTTCATTTATTGAAGAGAAACTGGAATTGTGGTCCTGATCATTCCCATGTTCGATCAGGTTATTTTCTCATGATACCTTAGTGAAAACAAGAGGATTCCGTCATGAATATTTATGAATTTGCTGTTCATATGGAAAAAGAGGGTGAACGGTTTTACCGGACCCTGGCAGAGCAAACCAGTCAGAAAGGGCTTAAAGCGGTTTTTAACCTTCTGGCTGATGCGGAAGTCAAACATCTCAAAGTTATTGAAAATTTGATGCATGCTGATGTCGGTTACAGTGAATCATCTGATATTCTGGCGGATGCAAAAACCATTTTTGAAGCCATGGATCCTGAAAGCATGACTCCATCCAATGATACGGAAATCGATCTTTACCGGAAGGCTCTTCAGGTGGAAGAAAAAAGCCATGATTTTTATTCAGAGCAGGCCATTGAAGTAGATGGTGAAAAGGAAAGAGAAGTGCTCCTGAAACTGGCGGAAGAAGAGAAGCAGCATGTCAGGCTGATGGAAAACCTGGTTGACATGGTCAGCCATCCGAAAACCTGGCTGGAAAATGCGGAATGGTATCATCTGGATGAATATTGATATTTCATTTTCGGGGGAAATGTGTCCGTCAGTGAAGAATACATAAACTATATTCTGGATCAATTGTCCCTTTTTGGCCGGGTGCAGGTTAAAAAAATGTTCGGAGGCGCGGGTCTGTATTGTGATGGTATTATGTTCGCACTTATAGCTGATGATACGCTGTATTTGAAAGTGGATGAATCGAACAGGGTTGATTTTGAAAAGGCGGAATGCGGACCGTTTAAACCTTATCCGGACAAACCGGCGAGTATGTCCTATTATCAGGTGCCGGTGGATATATTGGAAAACAGGGATTCGCTTTCGAATTGGGCGGGCAGGTCTTTCCGGATAGCCCGGCAGTTAAAAGACCGTTCAAAGTAATACAAATCGATGTTTATCCAGTATCTCCTCAATATCCGGCGGGGGACCCAGGAATTCCTTGTAGAAACCATCCATCTCATCCAGGGTTTTATTGGAAAGAAGCCGGGCAATATCATCCATGGCCTGTAATCCCACCAGATAGGGTAAATCATGATATATCAATGACTGTCCGTCGAACTGTCCGCCAATCTGATATTCTTCAAGATTTCCTACCCTGGTACCATGAACTACACAGGAAGATATCCAGTCATTGATATCCAGTGTTTCCTTACGCAGTAACTCCGATCTTCTTTGCTGAAAATTTACATGTTCTTTAAAATACAACTGAATGCGTTCAAGGGACTCATCGGAAAATCTTTGATGAACCATTTTATAGCAGTCAATACACATGGCATATTCAAATATGGTATCGGATGTATTCAGCCTGGGGTATCTTTTTATAGCTTTTTCTATAATATAAGCGGTGCCGGCCTCCAGAAGATATCGGTCACAGGAAACACAATGTTCAATCGGACTGTTTGTGTGGCTTGAAAAAAACACGTCCGGGATGTGGCCGTAATGGGTGGCAAACTGACGGTTATCATTTTGTTCTGATGTCATGGATTGTCTCTTTGATCTATTTTCAAATTATGACAGAACCACAAGTCAGGTTCGGACCATAATTTTATCAATCAGTATGTAACGCCGCTCAACTGTTTTTACAATATCGTATAATAATTCATATTTTCCAACCCAATTCGTGCAGGATCTGATTTTATTACACCATTTTGTCCTGCCGGGAAAAATGGGTTGATTTTCTGCTGTGGTTTTGTTAATTTTTGTCCTGATTTCGTTTAATTTCTGCACAATTTGAGGAATCTATGAAAATCCGGCCCCAGATCCTGCAAACCTGTACATTCATATCTATTTGTATCTTTGCTGCAGGGTCTACATTTTCCATTGCAGTCACACAGACTGCTTTGTTTCTGGCTGCCGTGTTCTGGGTATGGAAAATGGTACTTGAGAAGAAATCGAGCATACCTAAAACAGGCCTGGAGCGTTATTTTCTGATCTATATTATTTTGGGGGCCATATCGATGCTTTTCGCGGCAGAGGGCGGGATGCTGCATATCTTTGTCAAACGCGTG
>Ga0272441_10007850_pt1 | contig 17183 bp, 10 predicted proteins | sample SSMProp6N_FD_193582 | JGI IMG/M metagenome (GOLD analysis project Ga0272441, IMG submission 193582) | Marine sediment archaeal communities from Little Sippewissett salt marsh, Falmouth, MA, United States - SSM-Prop-6N | ecosystem: Environmental > Aquatic > Marine > Wetlands > Sediment ...
TCAGATACACCTGGCCGTGCAGGTAGGGCTGGTCGTACTTCCGGACATAGTGGTTGAGGAGGGTGATCGGCACGACGAGCGGGACGTGGCCGCTGCGGTAATGCTCGATGGTTTCGAGCAGCTCCTGCTTTTCGTCGGACGACAGGTGTTCCTTGAAGTAGCCCATCACGTGCTGCAGAACGTTGGTATGCTTCCGCACGTTGGCCTTGATCTTGAGCGCGGCGGTGAGCGTCTCGGCGTATTGACGGTACAGTTCCGAGGGCGCCAGGTCCTTTGCCCGGGCGACCAGCGGGCCGAGGGTGCGGTAGTGGGCCTGGCTGTGCGAGAGGATGAGGAGCTTGTGTGCGGTGTGGAACGCGACCAGCCGGCCGCGCGACTTGCGGCTCTCGGCCTGTCGCCAGCGGCGGTAGACAAAGACGCGCTCGATGAAGTTCTCTCGAAGATCGGGGTCGTGCAGCCGGCCGTCCTCCTCGACGGGCAGGAGCGGGAAATGATCCATGAATGCTCGAGCCCAGATCCCCACGCCGCGCTTGGACGGCACGCCGTTCCGGTCGTAGAGTCGGACCCGCTCCATCCCGCTGCTGGGCGAGTTGGCCTTGAAGATGAATCCGCACAGCTCTTCGCCCTCCAGGTCGCGGACCCGCGTCCGGCACCAGTCGGTCATCCGGCGGGTGCAGTCGAGCTGGGTGCGCGAGGTGATGAGCCGGGGCCGCTGGGGATCGCCCACCAGCCGGAACGATTCGCGCGGGATACCGAACCCGGCCTCGACCTCGGGGCAGACGGGGACGTAGTCGACGAACCGGCCCAGCTCATCCCGCAGGAAGCGGTCGAGCTTGTGGCCGCCATCATAGCGGACGGCCTGGCCCAGCAAACAGGCGCTGATTCCCAACTTGATTTTGGCTTCACTCATTTCGGCCACCCTCGATTTCGCCCACCCGGCGCAGGTAGGCCGGCATGTGGAACTTTCGGTCGAGCCCGGCGGCGCTCATGTAACGCAGCTTGCCCAGCACCGCCCGCTCGGACCAGGCCCGGTCGTGCTTGCCAAAGCACCAGGCCACGCCGGTGAACCCGTTCGCATCCCGCCCGTCCAACTCATATTTGTTGTTCAGGTAGAGCAGCGTGCGAAACGCCTCTTGCGGCGTCTTCGACCACTCGATGACCTTCTTGCCCCAGTACATCCGCATGTAGTTGTGCATCTTCCCGCCGGCCGCCATCTCGTGCTGTGCCGCGTTCCAGTAGGGGTCGTGCGTCTCGGCGCGCTCCCACTGCCGGAGCGAATAGACGTATTCGCGGGGGTCTGCGGCGTGCTCGCTGAGCGTTCGCCCGGCCCAGTCTGGGATACAGGAAAAAGCGCCGTAATCGGGGCGATAGTTCACGAAATTCATGCTCAGTTCACGCCGGATGATGAGCTGCTCCAGATAGCTGTCCGCGCCGGCGGACCGTTTGCCGCCCTTTGCCAGCACCTGCAAGGCGACGTAGAGGGGCGAGATCTGCCCGAAGTGGAGGTAGGGGCTGAGGTGCGAGACGCCGTCGGCGGCCGGGTCGCTGCTCTCCCGGTCATAGACCGGAAGGCCGGAGCGGATGAACCGCGCCAGCCGCCGCTTCGCCTCACGCGTGCCGCCCCGGAACAGCGGGGACGGCCCGACCGAGCGGTCGATCCGCAGGCCGGCCAGCGCCGCGTCGGGCTCGGCCAGTGAGACCGTCCTGAGCCGCAGGCCGAGCGAGTCGCGCTTCGGCCGGCGATGCCTGAGCGGGACCAGGTAATCGGCGAGAAGCCGGTGCAGCTTCGGGCGGATGGTGCGGGCGGCGTACTCCTCTTTGTCCGAGGCGGTCTGGACCGGGACCACGACGTCGCTCTCGACCTGGACCACGCGGCACCTTGCCCCGGCGGCGACGTTCGCCCGCCAGGCCTTCTGGATGGAGAGGTAGCCGCGGTCGGCGACCAGCAGCGCGGCTCGGCGGCCCAGGTCGGCCGCCACCTTGTCCGGCGCCCCGCGGCGTACCACCATCTGGATCCCGCGCCGTCTGAGCAAGTGCTGCGTCTCGCGCAGCCCCTCCAGCATGAACCGGTAGTGCCGCAAGGTGGCATCGGGGAAGGCGTCGGTCAGGCCGAAGCCTGCGACCACCGGCAGGCCCAGTGCGTTGGCCTGGCGGATCGCGTACTCCAGGGCGTGGTTCCACTCGGCACGCTGCGACTGCTGCATCCAGTAGAGCACATAGACGCCGCGGCGGACGGGCTGGTCGTTGAGCGGTTTGACTCGGGTGGGCTGAATCATAACCGGTCTCCTTCGGCGTCACTGCTTCGGCCCGGTGCCGCGTCAAGATGTCGGGTTGTTCCGCCCGCCATTATCCCAAATGCCGCCGCTGGGCCAAGTGAATTCCCGGGCGGCTGGCCCTCTCGTTGACTCACCCCGGCCGGCCGTCTATGCTGTGGTGCCAGTGGAGGAGCCCCACATGCCGCAGCTACGGACCGGGGACCGGGCGCCGGATATCGAGCTCCCGGATCAGATGGGCCGGACCGTCCGCTTGAGCGATTTCGCCGGACGAAAGGTCCTGCTCTACTTCTATCCGATGGCGGGCACGCCGGCCTGTACGCAGCAGGCCTGCCGCATACGTGATGCGCGCGACGAACTGGTCGGACTGGGCGTGGCTCCCATCGGCGTCAGCCCGGACCGGCCGGAACGGCTGAAGCGATTCGACACGACGCGCGGGCTGAAGTTCGCGCTGCTGTCCGATCCGGACTTCACGGCCGCCCGGGCGTACGGCGTCTTGCGCGGGCTGCGGGTGCTGGGCCTTGGGCTGCGGTGGGTGAGGCGCTCGGCCTTTCTGATCGACGAGCGCGGCGAGGTGCTCCGCGCCTGGTACGGGGTCCGCGCCGGGGACACGGTTCGCAACGTGACCGAGGCGCTGGGCGGCCAGGACGCGGCCGGGCGGTGACGCGGCGAGGCTACTTCTCCTTCTGCGGATCCCGGCGGCGGCGCGAGCCGCGGTCCCTGGCGCGCTGCAAGCGCTGGAGTTCCGACTTGGCTCGGATCTGGACGGCCTTGGAGGTGGCGTTCGCCACCAGGTCGCGCAGGATGACCTCTGCGGTCTGGTCGTCCTTCGCCTGCCGGGCCACCCGTGCCTTCTGCAACTGGCAGAACTCTTTCTGGGAAGCGGACTGGCTCTTGGCGATGGCGGTGTCGCAAACCGCCAGGGCCTCCTTGGTCATGCCGAGCCCGATGTAGAGATCGGCGAGCCGGGTGCAGGCGTGCGGGTCGCCCGCCTTGTCGTCGGTCATCCGTTTCGCCCAGGGGCCGATCTGGTCCTTCTTGCCGGCGCGGGCCAGGGTGCGAATGGCCCGCTCGCAGTGCGAGGCGCGGTGCCTGGGATCCGCCTTCGCCAGCTTCTCGCAAAGCGCGAGCACCTTGTCCGTCTGCTTGGCCCCGGCGTACAGGTCGGCCAGCCGCTTCAGCACATTGAGGTCGTCGGGTACGAGTTGGGCCAGCTTCTCGTAGCAGGCCAGGGCGTTGGCGTTGTCCCGCTTGAGGTCGTGGTAGAGCTCGGCGAGCTGGCGGAGCGAGGCGGCGTCCTTGGGATCGGCGGCGACTTTCTTCTGGAGTTCGGCGATGATGGCGTCGGTCTTGCCGCCGCGCTGGTAGAGGCGCAGCAGGCGGCGGCGTGCGCTCTGCTTCCGCCAGGGGTCGTCGGTGGCGGCGATCAACTTCTCATACGCGGCCGCGGCCTTGTCGTATTGCTTGATGCTTTCGTAGTGTGCGGCCAGTGAGCCGAGCAGCATTCGTTTGGCATGCGTGTCCTTGGCCTGGTCGATGGCCGAGACGAGTTGCTCGGCGGCCGCTTCGCCCCGGCCGGCTCGGGCCAACGCGCGCGCGTAGTGCTCGATGTGATCCGCCCGCCGCCCCGTGTCTTTTTCCTTGGCGATGGCCGTCTTGAACAGCTCGATCGCCTCGGCGTGCCGGCCGAACTTCGACTTGACGCGCGCCATCTCGGCGTAGTAGGAGGCGGGCAGCTTGTCCTCCGGGGTGTCGGGCGGAGCGCCCTTGGGCGGTGCGTCGGCGGCACACGCCCACCCGGCCAATCCGCACACCAGCCACGCCGCCGCCAACCGGGTCAGACTTCTCATCGGTCGCCTCCCAATTCCGCCTGGTCTTCGTGCTCCGGGTCCGAAACCGCTGCCGCATATCTTAGCGGGAGCGCGTCCCGCCTGCCAGCCCTTTCCCTCGCCCGGGCCGGGGACGTCGCCGGCCGCACGGCGCCACAAGCCCGCGCCCGCAGACAGCGGCTACTGGTTCCAGAACGCCAGCTCAAACGCTTCGGCGTAGGGTGCGTCGAGATCGAGCTCGGCGGCGACGGCGCGGTTGACCTCGAGCAGGCGGTGGTCGAACCCGTGGCCTCGGGTGTTGAGGTTGCGCTGGTGCTGCGAGTCGTGGAAGCGGAGCAGCTCGGCCTTCCAGTCGGCGTCGGCCTGCTCGAAGGGGGTGTAGGCGTCGACGCGGGAGGCGATGGTCTTCGGGTCGCGGACCAAGCAGGCGGTAATCGGGAACTCGGCGGCGGCGGCGAGGCAGGCGAACATCGCGGCGGTGCGCTGGTGCCCGGTGTTCGTGTCGTCGCCGTGCGGCAGGAAGACGAGGTCGGGCCGGACGTCGGCCAGCTTGGCGCGGATGCGGTCGAGGTTAGCCGCCGACTGAACCGCCTGCCCGGCGTGGTCTTCATCGAGGTGCATCAGGTCGAGGTGAGCATCGGGCAGGCCGAAGAAGCGGCAGCTCCGGCGCTGCTCCTCGTCGCGGATGGCCGCGTGGGCCGCGGGCGAGGGGTCGGGCGCGTAGGACTCCTGCACGCCGCTGCTCGAGCTGAGCACGGCGACGTGGATGGGGTTGCCGTTGTCACGGAACAGGCGCATGGTAACGCCCATCGCGTCGAAGTCATCGGGGTGCGGGCCGAGCAGGAGCACCTTGAGCTCGGGCGGAAAGGCAACGTCATTGAGCCGGACGGGCCGGTCCGGCCCAAACAGGTCACGGGTCTTCACGTCGGTGGTCCTCCTCGGCAGGGGCGGGGGGCGGCAGTGTAGGCGATGGCGGGCGGGCTGTCAACGCGTTCGGCGAGAGAACAATCTTCAAGAAAACGCGACAACCTGTTCGCGCCGGGCTGTTTTAGTGGCGATGCTCTGGACAGCATGCACAGCGACCACTAGGTCGGCCTGCGCACGCGGGCCGCCTCGCCCGGCGGGTCGACGTACGACGACTGGGACGCGGGGCGAAAGCCTGCGTCATTCGCCTTGAAGAACGGCCTGCCGGATGGTGTGGCCCCGGCCTATGTGCGCCGACGCCGGCATCCGCAGCCCACAACGCCCAGGAACACCAGCAGCGCAGAGCCGGGCTCGGCGATGGGCGGGTTCGCCACCGTGATCTCGAGCTTCGGGCGGTTGGCCGCTGTGTCGTACTCGCTGAATGCGAAGCTCACGCCGTCGTAGTCACCGGTGCTGGTGCGACGCACCAGAACGCCGTGGTTGGCCGAGTCGTCATCGAACCAACCCTGCACCCAGTCCGTGATGTCCACCTCCAGCCATTCACCGGACCCGGCGGTTGGCGTGGGCAGGGCGCGGGGATCCGTCGAGTCGTACACGTCGTCCAGCCCCGACGAGTTCTGGAAGAAGGGCTGAAAGGAACTGGCCGGGTTGTTCCAGCCCGGCACCGGCCACAGGTCTTCTTCGAGCCAGTATCGGGACTGGGTCTTGTAGTTCGCCGTGTTGACGTACAGCGTGGTGGCGGTGGAGTAGAACGAGTTGGTGGTGCTGTTACAGGTGGCGAGGTCGGCCACCTTCGTGCAGAAGCCCTCGTGGTACCGATAGTTTTTGCTGAGACCGGCGCACTCGCTGGTGACGGTCGTGGCCCACACGTTGGGGTAGGTGCCGGCGTCGGGCTGGCTCCACGAAGCAGCGGACCCGAGGCGCGCCGCGGTGTAAGCCGCGTTGTTGCAGCCGTCCACCGTGCTGTAATCATGGAACGACGATGATGCGACGCCTTCGTTCCAGGTGTGGGTCATGCGGTATGCGTTCATCTCAGCCTTAGAGGGATCGAAGGAGGAGCCGGTGGTGTACAGGAGGATCTTCGCCTGCTGGATCGCGCTCTTGGAGGTTACCCCCTGAGCGCTGAGGAAGACGTCCAGACCACTGAACCGCACCAGCAGCGAGGCACGGCTGTGATCGTCGAGGACCGCGCTCTGTTTGAACGCACCGGCGTTGCCCCACGGCCCCCTGCTCTTGTCCGCCTTCGTATACGTGTCCTCCGTCCCGGCATACCCGTCCAGCCCTTCCTGCACCGTGACCGGACCGGCGAGAGCCGGCCCCGCCGTCGCCAGCACGCCCACTACCGCCAACACAACTGCCCACCTTGCGCACCTCATCGCGGCCTCCTTTCCACAAAACAAGCCATCCAGGCCAAGCCATTCACCAATTCACTCGACGTCCTGCTTATCTCTTCCTCCCAGCAAACAGGCCCCACACATCCACGATTCTGAATACGCCTGACGATCGTTTTTCCTTGTACATGTCCTCCTCTCGTGCCAGATCCGCGCTGGCCGTCATTCAATCGCTCTCCATTGGTTGGTCGCGTCCGCCGGCTCGCGCCGCGGGACGAGGCGCAGCCCGGCCAAACGCGCGCGGCGGGTGCGGAGACATTCCTTCGGTGAACCCTATGGGGGGAGTCGTTATGTCCGAGGTCTCCTTACGTTGTCACATCAGCACCACGCACAGTCCGGGCCCGCAACCGCCGCGCGGTCGCGGTTCTTCGGGCATGGGCGCGCCCGCTCGGACCCCGCGCGGGGGCAGACAGCGCCTGCTGCTCATCAATCGGCCGATGCGCGCGGGCGCCTCGACAGCGCACGCCGCACATGGGCCTTCCTTGTGTGGGCAGGCACCGCCCTCCCGGCTCAGTCACGCACGCGGCGCGATCCGCACCGGCACAGAGCGCCTGCTCCCATTCAGTGTGATTGCTGCAAAAGCCATGCCAACCGTCGCAAACAAGCACGGCACGAGCGTATCCTGTTTCACTGAATGAGTTTACATCTTGGCCGGGTTTGGCCCAGCTACCGGGCCATCCCGGGCCATGTTGCCACAAATAGACATCGGGGCCTCGGGATGGGGACGGCAGGACATTCCGGACGTTCCGGGAACAGGATGCTAAGTTGCCTCACAGGGCGGAAGAGGCAGGTAAGGTTGTGGTGTATGGCCCGGATCGCACGAGTCGTCACGCCCGGTGCCCCTTGCCACGTCACCCAACGCGCCGAATGGAGACTTGAACCGAGCGTCTCGGTCCGTATGATCATTCGTATATGAGAATCGGAGCGGGCTGGAAATTCGTGTGCGCCGGCATCGCGGCAGCGATCATCCTGACCGCGCTGCTGTGGGGGCCGGGGCTGTACCGGTCGACGATGAACGCGAAGTATTGCGCCCTTGCCTGGAAGCTGTCACAGGACGGCTCAGACCAGGCAGCGCTGGCGGCGGCGGAACGCGCGGCTGCGATGCGGCCCGACCACGACAAGGCCTGGCACCTGAAGGGGCTCATCCTTCTCAAGCTGGGCCGGCCGGAGGAAGCGGTCGAAGCGCTTGAGCAGGCCGTGCGTCATGGCCCGGACAACGGCCGGGCATGGCGCGACAAGGGCTCGGCGCTCGCCATGCTGAATCGAGACCAGGAGGCGCTCGGGGCGTACCAGTCGGCGACCCGGTGCCGGCCCGAACGGGCGGACGCGTGGTACGGGAAAGGGGTGATCTTGCGGCGCCTGGGTCGGCCGGGCGAGGCGCTCGCCGCGCTGCACAGGGCCACTGACCTGGCCCCCGAATACCGCGAGGCCTGGCAGGCGGAGACACTGGTCCTTGCCGAGCTGGGCCGCGACGAAGAGACCGTTGCCGCCGCCCACCGGGCGCTGGGGCTGGCCCCGCGTTCGGCCGTGCTGTGGTGCGAGAAGGCGATCGCCCTGGCGAAGCTCGGCCGGTACGACGAGGCCCTGACCGCGTTCGACACATCGACGCAGCTCAATCCGCGCCACGCCCGGAGCTGGAGCGGCCTGGCGAGCCTGAACCTGGAGATGGGGCGGGACCTGCCGGCCCTGGCGGCGGCCGGAGAGGCCATCAAGCTGGACGCCGACGACGCCTTCTCATGGTACGTCAAGGCGGCGGCGCTCTGCCGCACCGGCCAGCCGGAGCCCGCCCTGACGGCGCTGCGCCGAGCGGTCTCGCTGGACGACACATATCGCGAAAAGGCTCGACGTGACAGCTCGACCCATTTCTCGAAGCTGGAGGGGACAGACGCCTTTCGGCAACTGGTCCGCTGGTAATCCGGGCGGCCCGGGGAGGCGATTACGCTGGACGCGGACGACGCCTTCCCACGCGACCTGAAGGCGGCGGCGCTCTGCTGCAGCGGCCAAGCCGCCCGGGTCAGTAGACGAGGCGGCGGAAATCCCTGACGGTGTGGAAGGTGAGCAGGTCGCCGTCGTGGGCGCTCTTGGCGCGCTCGTCGCCGGAGCGGCTGAAGACGTGGAGGTCGTCGCCGTCGATGACCATGCTGGCGTAGTGGCGGGAGCCGTGTTCGACGGGCCCAACGGCGACGAGGCCGGCGAAGCACCAGTCGATCATGTTTTTCGAGAAGTGGAGTTGGAGCCGGCGGCGCTGGTTGTTGGGCAGGTTGTAGCGGTCGGGCGGGAGGCGGTCGGCCCGCGTCATGCTGTCCGTCGCCTGGGTGCTGAGCAGCCAGTAGAGGCCGGTGGGCGGGTCCTGGAGCACGTGGAATTTCATCTGGCCGCCGGGACAGGGGACGTAGAGGACGGTCTTTCCGGACGGCGCGGTTTCGAGGCCGGTGGTCATCGAGCCGTCGGGGTTTTCGACGACCTTGGCGATGCAGGCGAACCCGGTGCCGCCGGTGTGCGCCCGCGCCCAGAGGTGGAATGTCCGGCCGGCGGGGTCGAACCAGACGTGGTCGGGATCGGCGATCTGGACGACGTTCGTTTCGAGCCAGCCGATGGGGTTGCACCCCCGGCCGGGCGCGGGGAGGCTGCCGCCCGGGTAGGGGCAGGGGAAGAAGGGGACGCCGAAGAAGTCGAGCGCGGGGTCGGTCTCGACGTTGGGGACGACGTCGCGGAAGGACAGCTCGGAGGCGAAGGTCCAGTTGTCGCGGCGGGTGAGGTCGGCATCGAGGCGGCCGCGCATCAGGACGGGGGCGATCTCGCCGACGTGCCAGCCTCGGATGTCGCGCGTGATGCGGCGTTCCATCACCAGGTAGACGGAGCCGTTCGCGTAGTGGACGTTGCAGGGCGCCTGGTGCCAGACCTGGCCGGCGGTGAGTGCGGCGGGCTCGCCCCAGGTCTGGCCGAGGTCGTCGGACCGCATGATCATCAGGTCGCCGGCTTGGCCGAGGACGTAGAGTGCGTCGCCGGCGGCGAAGGGGCGTGCGTGCATGAAGGGGAAGTGGGAGCGGAATGCCCAGGAGCGGCCGCGGTCGTCGCTGGTCATCACGCGGCCCTGCCAGGCGGGGCCGCCGGGCGTTCGGCAGAACTTCGCCCCGGCGAGGCGTTCGACCCCGGGTCCGCCGAGGTCCATGGTGGCGACCAGGCGGCCGCCATCGAGCCGGGCGAGGCCGGGGCTGTAGCAGTAGACGGCCTGCGGGTCGGGCGATTCGAAGACGGTGACGAAGTCCTGTGCGAGCGGCCGCACGTTCCAACGATCGGACATGCTTTCACCTGGAGACGGGTGGCGGGGTTGGGTGGTCATTTTCTGGCGGTCTTTCCGGTGGGCCGCGGCAGCCATTGTCCGCCGCGCGAGCCGAGCCGGCGCTCCTGTGCGGCGAGCCAGTCGAGCAGCCGCTCGGTCAGAGCCTGTCGCACGCCGGCGTGCTCGGGGTCGGCCCAGAGGTTGTGCAACTCCTGGGGATCCTTGTCCATGTCGTACAGCTCGCCGCCGGCGGGCGGAGCGTCGTTCCGCGCATTGTGCCAGACGTTGAGCTTGTAGCGTTGGTCGCGGAACATGGTGGCGTGGATGGGCGGGTCCCAGTAGGGGGTGCGCGAGGGTTCGGTGCTGAGGCCGGAGTTTCGGTAGCAGCAGACGGCGTGGTCCCGGACGGAATCGGCCTGGCCGGCGGCGAGCGGGAGGAGGTCGTGTGCGTCGGGCGCGGCCTCGTGCACATCGCGCTCGGACAGGCCGGCGGCGCGGAGCACGGTGGCGGCGAGGTCGTGGCACTGGACGAGCCCGTCGACGCGCCGCTTGCCGCCGAACCGTTCGGGCCAGCGCATCAGGAGCGGGACGCGGACGCAGGGATCGTAGAAGAAGGCGCCTTTGACCAGGAGCTGGTGGTCGCCGAGCATGTCGCCGTGGTCGCTGGTGAAAATGACCAGGGTGTTGTCGGCGATGCCGGCGGTGTCGAGCACGTCGAGCACGCGGCCGAACTCCTGGTCGGCGAAGGCGAGTGAGGCGTGGTAGCCGAGCCGCATGGCGTGCAGTTCTTCGAGCGAGAGGTCACGGAAGTCGCCGAGGTACGAGCTGCGGTGCTCGCGTTCGAGGTCGGCGGGCTTGCCTTGGAACTCTCCGGCGACGACGAGCGGCTCGGGGATTTTCGCGGCGTTCACCCGCTCGGCCATCGACTCGGGATAGTCCTGGTAGGGGTTGTGCGGGTCGAAGATGCTCATCACGGCGAGGAAGGGGCGGGAGTCGTCGCGGTTCTGGATGAAGTCCGCCGTGCGGTCGGCGGCCCAGCGGGAGAGGTGGACCTCTTCGGGCACGTGGAGCAGCGCCCGCCCGTCCCTGCTGAGGCGGCGGTGGAACTGGGGGTGGTTTTCGCGCAGCCATTTGGCGTAGGCCTGGTAGGGCGCGTCCATCCGCAGGCAGCCTTCCAGGCAGGGCTCATAGACATCGAACCCATCGTTCGGGTGGCGGCGGGTTACTTCGTAGTCGATGGACGAGACGTGGAGCTTGCCGAACAGTGCGGTCTGGTAACCGGCCTGCTGGAGCGACTTGGAAAAGAGGACCTGGTCGTCGGGCAGGTTGTCGTAGAGGCGGTAGACGCCGTGGCCGGGCAAGTGGCGGCCGGTCCACAGGCTGGCGCGCGAAGGGGCGCAGATGGGGTTGGTCACGTAGGCGTGTTCGAACAGCGCCCCTTGGGCGGCGAGGCGGTCGAGGTTGGGGGTGTGGGCGGCCTCACATCCGGTGCAGCCGAGCGAGTCGTAGCGCTGCTGGTCGGTCATCAGCAGCAGGATGTTCGGCCTGGTTTCCCGCATCATCCGCCCTCGCCTGCCGGGTGAACACAGGATACCGGACGGGGGTTGGGGAGGCAAGCGTCGTGCCGGCGGGCCGGTCAGCGTCGTCGGCGGCGGACGAGCAGCGCGAGCAAGAGCCCCCAGCCCAGCCCGATCGGCTCCGGGACCGGCTGTGATTCGGTGAGCACGCGGAGCGCCCCGGGCCCGACCAGGTGGCCGGGCAGGTCGGCGGCGGTGTACTCGCCGGCGCGCAGCCAGACGCCGAGCCCGTCGGCGCCCACCAGCCTCACTGCGCCGACGGTGTTGACGGTACGCGGGCCGAGCTCGACCACGCCGTTTTCGCCGGTGCGCCCGGCGGCCAGGTGCAGGCGCGCGTTGTGGTGGGTGATGCCGGACGCGGTCAGTTCGAGCGTGGCGCCGGCCTTCACCGTGATGTCGCCCGAGCCGAGGCCCGCGGGGCGGGTGACGGTGATGCGGCCGCCGGCGATGCAGACGGGTCCGGAGAACTTCGAGCCGTCGCCGGACAGCTTGAGCCTGCCCGGCCCGGTGAACCCATAGAGGGTGAGTGCGCCGGCGCCGGTGAGCGCGGCGGCGAAGGTGGAGTCCGACGCCTGCGCGTAGTGCCCGCGCAAGGTCGCATCCCGCTTGACCTGCACCTCGCCGGACCGGACGTGGACGGACCGGCCGTTCGATCCGCTGGGCTGCATCAGGAGGGTGCCGCCGTCCAGGATGATCTTCCATCCGGCGACGGACGCGTGCCCGTATCCGCCGTTGATGCAGAGCGTCGCGTCCTTGATGATGATTTGTTTCGGGGCGCGGCCGGCCGACTGCACGACGTTGGACTTCCGCACCCAGAGCGCGGCGCCGGGGTGGACGGTGACGGCCCCCCGCCCCAGCCCGCCGTCGCCGGCGGCGTTCAGGATGCCGTCCTTCACGTCCCACCCGCCGGTGAAAGAGGTGTTGCCGTAAGAAAGCACGACGATGCCGCGGCCGGTCTTGGTGAGGCGGTGCGGGCCGCTGATCCGGCCGGTCAGGTTCAGGGGCCGGCGGCCGCGATTGTAGCGCTGGGGGTTGCCGACCACCGAGGGCCTGGTGACGACGATGGGGCCTTTGATGCTGAATCCGCAGTGGCCGGGCCCGCCCTTAAGCAGGGTGCCGCCGGCCAGGACCACGCGGACGTGCGGCGCGACGTTGCCGTCCAGATAGACGGAATGCGAATCGAGGGTGGCGACATCGCCGCCCTGCGCCGGGTAATACTTGACCTTCTCGTCCCAGGTGGCGCGGTTTGTCCAACTGCCGTCCTTCACGTCGTTGAACGGCCGGGCCGGCGCGGCCCCGGCGGCCAGGACAACGAGCAGGGCGAATGGGATGGTCTGTCTCATCGCTCAGCCGACAGGTGTCCGGCGACCTCGGCGGCCAGCCGGTACAGGGCGCGGTCACGCTGCTGCCAGCCGGCGCGGCCCAGCCCCAGGGTATACGTTCGCATGGCGCGGACGCGCTCGTCAAGTGCCCGCCGGCATTTGGCAGCCAGCGCGCCGCTGACCGTCTTAGCGCTCAGTGCGGTCTCGATGGCGATCACCACCTCGGCGTTCTGGATGCCCTCGCGCACGTTCTCGAACCGCGCGGTGGTGACCGGTCCGTCAGACCCCGGAGCAAGGAGAGCCGCGCAGTTTGCGGCCATCCCGGTCTGTCCGACGGAGGAATGAGGATAGCGGGCGTAGAAGGTGCCGGCCCCGCCGCTGCGGCTGCGCACGCCCATCCGCCAGTAGTCGGCGCCGATGCGGCCCGCGCCGCGGTGCCCGCTGGCCAGGTCCGCCTCCATCAGCATCCGAAACGCCCACACGCTGGGGGCGGGGTACAGGCACAGCGGGCCGAACCCGTAGCGGTTGAAGGCCAGGCACATCTGCGACCGCTGCCAGCCGCGCTGACGCTTCACGGCGGGGTCCGGGAGCGGACCGGTGTACACCCGCTCGACGTGGGTGGCCGGCATGACCTTTCTGCGGTCCTTGCGATCGTACCGGTAGCCGCTCTTGCCCGGATGATTGCCGACGAACCAGCCGACGTCAGGGAGGATGTCGTGAAAGGTCTTGATCACCGGCACGGGTATGGGCGGGTCGGCCGGCATGCCGAGTGCGACGCGGTCGCCCAGCCCGAGCGCCCGGAGCCGGGCGCGAACGGCGAGCAGCGCCGGCCGCCAGAACGCAGCATACTCCTTGGTGCCGGGCGCCGGCGGCCGGAGGTCGCTCTTGGCGCCCGTCTTCGCGTCGACCTGCGTGACCGTGAACACGCCGCGCATCTTCTTCGGCAGGCCGTTCTCGTCGTACTTGTCTTTCTGATACGGGTTCCCCGAGGCCACGCCGGCGTTGCCCCACACCGTCAGGCACACCGCCTTGATCCGCTTCGCCGGGTGGTGCTTCAGGTAGAGCCCCACGTAGCGGTCCATCACCCGCGTGTCATAGGTGAACGTCCCGTCCGGCTTCGGGACCCAATAGACGAACGACTCTTCGTTGCCGGCCTGGTCCTTGCTGAGCAGCGGGATGATGAGGGTGTGGTTCCCAGCCTCGCCGATCAGCTTGACCGACTTCTCGATCAGCGCCCAGTGAGCGTCGGACCACAGCGGCACCTTGTAGTACGCCGCCAGGGTGTCCGGTGACTGGTAGACGGAGAACTCCGAGATGTAGTCCTGGACGTCGGGCAGCGTCCAGCCGCAGACCTCGAGCTCGACGGGCACGGCGACCTCTTTCTCGCCCGCGGCGGCGAGGGTCAGCGTCCCGCGATAGGTCCCCGCGGCCGCGTCGCGCGGCACGGCAACCGTCACCCAGACGGGGACCACCGCCGCGGCGGTCAGCTTCTCCGGCAGCCCGAGCGCCCTGCGGTATTGGGTGCTCAGCCTCTGACCGGGCCGGCTGAGCGCCACGGTCGCCGGCGGGGTCTCGACCAACACCTCGAGCCGGCGGAAGTGCACGCCCATCGACACCCCCGTCGGCCCGCCATACACGTGACCGCCGCGATAGGTCATCATCCGGCCCGGTCGGCCGGTGCGGACCGAGACCGCGTCGGCGGGAATGACCGCGCCGTCCGCCATTCGGAGCGGCCCCATCGTCGCCTTCAGCCCGGCGATGGGTGCGGTGGACCCGATCACCACCTGCCCGGAGAACCGTCCGTTCCGCAGCGCGGCGATCCGCATCGGCCCCAGCGGCTCGCCCGCCGGAGCGTAGTCCAACTCGGTGACCTCCTCGGTCACCTCGGCGTTCCAGACCTTGAAGCCCGGCCGCCGGGCGACGGCAGGGACCACCGCGCCGGGCTCGGAATCGGCACGGAGAAACAGCCGGCCCTGCGAGATGGGCGCAAACTGACCGACCCCCGCCTTGCGGCAGTCGAGCGGATAGCCGGAGCGGTGGACCTCGACGGCCAGCACGTTCACGCCCTTGCACAGGGCGGCAACCGGCAGTTGAACGGGCCCCGCCTTGCGCGGCCGCAGGGCGAACTGGTCCTTGCGGGCCCGGTCGGTATACGAATGCAGCAGCTTGCCCTTACGCGGACCGTCGGTCACGAAGAAGGCGGCTCGCACATAGTCGCCTCCCGGGGTGTCGGGTTCGAGCTTGCCCTCTGGCAGCGAAGCGCGCAGCACCTCGCGCCCGTTGAGATAGGCGGCCACCCCGCCGCAGTAAGTCAGGTCGAGGGTGAGCGCCCGGACTCGCTTGGGATCCGTGACGACGAACTTGCCGCGCCGGCAGGCCAGGCCGAACTCGTGCCGGCCGCTCAGCGCGCCGCGCGTCCGGTCCCAGCCGCTGTCGTCGAACTCCGGCTTCATCCAATCGGCGGGCGGCGGGTCGGACCGGCCGCTGAGGATCCGGCTGCGCCTGGACCGTCGCCCGATGGGGGTCCGCGCCTGCTCGGGCGTGAGGCCCGCGGCCCGGGCCTCCGTCGCAGAGACGATCGGCTCGGCCCGCATCACGACCTGACGCCAGTAGGCGCCGGACCCGAGAATCACAGCCGGCGTGTCCGGTTCGCCGGCGGCGGCCGGCACAGCAAGCGCCAGGCACACCGCCGGCGCGCACAGACCCCTGAGAATCATCCGGATCATCGTTGTACCCTATAAACCAGGTTTCGTCTTCGCCTGCTCGGCGGCGTGGACCCGCCCGGCCCGGAGGTAGGCGCCGGTGTTCGAGAAGCACATCATCCAGCTCTTGGTGGCGACGTATCGGCCGGGGAAGCGGTTCAGCGCCTCGTCGATGATCTGCCGGCCCTTGGCGTAGTATTTTTCGCGGTTGGGATGGTCCTTGGCCGCGTAGAGGTAAGCCAGGCAGAGGGTCTCGGCGTGGAAGCAGCGCTGTTCGAGCCAGCGGCTCCACCGGCTGGCCGGGAGGGTGAGGTACAGGTCGCCGAACGTCATCAGCAGCTTCTGGATCTTGCGATAATCGCCGTCGAGCTCGCCGTCGTCGATCTTCATCTGGAGGAACCGTGCGGCGCCCTTGGCGTAGAGCGTGCCCCCCAGCCCGGAGAACGGCTTGTCGATCCAGCCGGAGAGGGTCATGGCGCGGTCGTAGTACTTCTGGTCCCCGGTGAGCTGATAGGCGTAGACCAGGGTGATCATGAAGTTGCCGTAGCCGCGCTTGTCGCCCATCATCCGCTTCTTGAACCAGGGGCTGTCGGCGACCCAGCCGGCAATTTCGAGGAACGCCTCCCGGCTGACGCGGTCGCCGGTGAGCCAGTAGTGCTGGGCGAGGCAGATGTGATAGGTGTGCCCGGCGTTCGGCCCGCCGCCCTGGCCGTATTGCAGGCCATACTTCTTTGCTTCGATGGGATAGGTGCGGAAGGTGCTGCGGTAGGCGGCGGTGTCGTGGGTGGTGTGCATCCTGGGCCCGTGGCTGTAGGCGGGCGCGTCGGCACTGGTGTGGTTGACGCAGATATCCGCGTGATGGCGGCTCATCACGTCCATCATCCACATCCACTTCGGATCGCCGCGGCGCAGCCCGTTCAGCATGATCGAGTAGATGCCCTCGTACTCGTTGACGAAGTGACTGATGGGCCGGCCGCCGGGGTGGTGCTCGGGGAAGTCCTTGCGCATCTTGGCGGGTGCGGCCTCGTTGTCGGCGAACGTGTCGCCGAAATGCCGCCAGTCGTACTCGTCGATGAACTCCCACCGGGTCTGCATGGTCTCGGCCGAGCCGCCGCGCGGAGTGACCGCGATGTCGCAGGTCTCCTCCAGCTTCTTGTACTTCGTCCGGTCCAGCGGGGCGCTGGGCCAGAAGCAGTTCGAGGCCAGGACCGACTCGGGGTCGGGCATCAGGTACATCGGGCTGTGGAAGGCGAGCATCCGGTTCCGGAGGTCGCGGCCGTCGGCCTTCGCGCCGTGGAAGACGAACAGCATCTCGTGCGTCTTCTGCTCACCGCCGAGGAGCTCGTGGACGCCGGCGAACTCGCCCGGCCAGAGGGCGACGCGCACGCTGTCGTCGGCGTATTCGAGTGCCTTGGGGAAGTTCTGCCAGAACTCGCGAATCCCCACGGCCACCCCGCCGCTCTTCCCGCGCACGTGCAGCCAGCCGTCGATGCGGTGGCCTTCCGCCACCTGCTTATCCGCCTGGTAAACACGATAGCCGCGAAACGTGACCGGGATCTTGTAGTCCTTGTCGATGTGGTTGGCCGACCGCCAGTTCACCCCGCCGGACGAATCCTGGTAGAGCTTGTTGGCGGGGGTGGGCCCGGTAACGCGGCAGGTCGTACCGCCGGCAAACGGCAGGCGGAGCGAGAAGTCCTCGATGAACGCAGACCCCCCCGAGCCCAGGTCCCAGAGGTTGCCGGGATGGTTGTGCATGTTCGGGTTGTGGAGCGTGAAGAAGACGCGGACCTCGGCTTTCCCGGCGTAAAAGTGCATCCGGCAGACGAAGCGGGTGAGCGGGAGCTTGTTCGGCGCGTGGGGCGGGCCGATCTCGCCGCGTACA
>Ga0272441_10007851_pt1 | contig 17176 bp, 15 predicted proteins | sample SSMProp6N_FD_193582 | JGI IMG/M metagenome (GOLD analysis project Ga0272441, IMG submission 193582) | Marine sediment archaeal communities from Little Sippewissett salt marsh, Falmouth, MA, United States - SSM-Prop-6N | ecosystem: Environmental > Aquatic > Marine > Wetlands > Sediment ...
CCCTTGATTCTGCCCGAAAACGCGGGCTTGGAGCGGTGACTTTACACAAGGGCCAACGCACGTTCGGTGCATGCATTGCACATAAATGGCTGATAATGAAATATTTATGTATTCCCGCACAGGCACTATCTAGGAAGTCTCGGCAGAAAGGGGAGCAGCATGTCAAAGATGCGAAGCGCCGTAGACGCGGTCTCGCGTCCCGCTGTGTGCGTATTGGCGACGTGTGTTGTTTTGTGGTCGGGCCTGACGACCGCCGCGCCGCCGGCCAAGCCCGTGCGGGTTACGCTGGACGCCGGAAGGACGCACCAGACGATCCTCGGCTGGAGCGTGAACCCGTCGGCGATGTGGCTGTCGACGTGGCAGCGGGACGGCGTGCTGGAGCTGGCCGTCAACGACCTCGGCCTGACGCGGTGCCGCGCCCAGGCGCCGAACGGCAACCGGGCGGCCCAGCGGCGGTGGGAGTGGGACAACGACAACGGCGACCCGTACCAGACGGACTACAGACGATACAACATCGCGGCCGCGGACCCGTACATCGAGATGTGGCTCAAGCCGTTCAAGCGGCTGGTGGAGGCCCGCGGCGAGCCGTTCAACCTGTGGGTGAGCCCGTCGTTCTTCACCGGCGGCAGCAGCGGGGACGCCCCGGCCTGGCTGCTGGAGAGCCCGGCGGAGTACGCCGAGTTCGCAACGAGCTACCTGCTGCACCTCAAGAACAAGCACGGCATCGAGGCGGACTACCAGGTCATCTGCAACGAGCCGGCCAACAACAACGCGTTCAGGCCGCCGGTGGTCGCGCGGATGATCCGCACGCTCGGCCCGCGGCTGGCCGAGTTGGGGCTCCGCACACAGATCGAGTTTCCCGACGGCGTCAACGCCCGCTCGGCGTGGCAATTCATCCAGCACGTCGGCGACGACCCGCGCGTCTGGCGGTACGTCGGCGTTCTGAGCTACCACCTCTACGGGACGACCGAGCCGTTCCGCACGCAAATCCGCGACCTGGCGATCGCCAAGGGCATCCCCAGCGCCCAGAGCGAGCAGATGGGCTCGAAGTTCGACCGCATGTACGACGACCTGACCAACGGCGGCGTGTCGTACTGGTCGGTCTACGGCTGGGGCAACGTGATCGAGATCGCCCACGACGGCGTGAGCTTCCTGCCCGGGCGGGACTACTGGCGGCTGCGGCAGATCACCCACTACGTCCGGCCGGGCGCAGTGCGGATCAGGGCCGGCAGCGACGAGCCGTCCCTGCGGGCCCTGGCGTTCACGCACAAGAACGGCACGACGGTGGTGCTGCTGAACACCGCCCGCGGCGCCGCGCAGCGGACGGTGACGGTCGGCCCGTTGCCGGCCGGGCGGTACGGCGTCTGCCACGCGGTCGGCGCCCGGCCGGGCCACGAGCGAGGCGTACAGACGGTCGGCGAAGGCGGCACGCTGACGTTGCCCGTCGGCCGGAACGTCGTGGTGACGATCTACCCGTACGCCGGAGCGAACCAGACGCCGACGATCACGGAGGCTATCGCCGCGCCGCCGTTCCTGACGCGTCCGCGGAGCGAGGTGACGCTGTCGGCCGAGGCGATGGACACCGAGGGCGACGCGGTGTCGTTCGCGTGGTCGGTCGCGAGCCAGCCGGCCGGGGCGGCCGCGATGCTGACGACGCCGGCGGCCGGGCGGACGAAGGCCAGCGGGCTCTCCGTGCCGGGCCAGTACGCGTTCGTCGTGACGGCCAGCGACGGGACGAAGACTGTCCGCCGCGAGGTGCGGGTGACGGTCTTCGCGGACAACCAGCCGCCGAAGTTCCACGACGTGCACAATCGCATCCCGGTGAGGGTGACGCTGCCGCACAGCCAGACGCACCTTCGGGCCTGGCCGGTGGACATCGAGGGCGACAAACTGACGACGCGGTGGACCGTGGTCCGCACGCCATCCGGGGCGGAGGTGACGCTCGGGCCGGAGCCGAAGGACAAGAGCGGCAACGGCCGACTGGCGACGGGGCTGACGGTCGCGGGCGAGTACGTCTTCCGCTTCAGCGCCAGCGACGGGCACAGCGAATCGCACGCGGACCTAACCGTGCCTGTCTTTCCGGTCAACGGCCGGCCGGTGGTGACGGAGGCCTCGGCCGGTGCGGTCGCGGACGGGGCGACAACGCTTGCCGCCAAGGCCACCGATCCCGACGGCGACACGCTGACGTGCTGGTGGTCGGTGAAGAAGGCCCCGCGCGGCGCGGCCGTGTTGTTCGACAAGCCGGGCCTGGCGACGACGGAGGTTCGCGGGCTCGGTGAGCCGGGCGAGTACATCTTCGTCGTCCGCGCGATCGACGCGACGGCGGTCGGCGCACGCGAGGTGAATGTGACCGTCGGCCGGTAGGCCGGCCGGCGGGGCGTCAGCTGGCCGGGCCGCGGAGGGTGGCCAAGAGGATGTCCGGGCAGTCGGTGCAGACGGATCGTGCAGTCTTTCTTTCGGTTCATGTCCCATTTCCAGGGACTGCCTGAGAGGTCGAGCCGGCCGAGGAACGATGCTGCTCATGCGAGCCGCGATTCATGATAAAGCCTGATGAATCACTTGCGTCCTATGCCGTCCTGGAGCGGCAGCCACGCTCAACCGTGCGATGTGTGCTCAGCTTCGCGGGCGGGCCTTTGCCCCTTGACAGCGGCCGGGGCAGGTCGTTGAGGCCCGCTGGGGCGGCATTGGCCCCGGCCGCCAGCCCGGCGTGCCTCCCCGCGATTGGGTCATGTACCCAATGAAAGGCCGACGACAAGGAGCACCGGATGGAACCCGGCTTGGATTCCCTGACTGACAGCCTTCTGCGGAGGCCTCAAAGATGCCCAGAACAGCAACTCACAGATCTCGGACTCACTCTCAACCGCAGGCTTGTCAGTTTGCGGCGGGCCATCTCCAGGGCGCGTCTTGCCAATCGTTGTCAACTGCGGCCAAACACCGTCAATCGCGGAACGCCTTCCTGCACCAAGACGGTCACCCGCGCGCCCGGAGAGCACCGAGTTGGTCACCAGGGCGCTGAGGCGAGTTGGACGCCCAGGCGGAGGCCAGACCGGACGAGGCGGCTTTGGCTAGCCTTCAGGAGCTTCGGGAACGGCAGCGGCAGGAGCTTCAAGCGAGCATGCCGCCGTGTTGAGAGGCACAACGAAGGACCTGGCGAGTGAGAGGACCTCGCTCTTGTGGCCCGTAACCTCGATCCGGATTCTCCGCTGGTGCTTTGGTAGGCGAATGCCCCTTCTATCGAGAGAAGAAAGTGATTGACGATCTCGCGGTCAGCGGTAGCGTCACTAGGTAGGCCGATGGGCGGAGCGAGTCCATCGAGGTCCACTGCGCGGCTCCCTCTGCGCCTCGCCCGAGGCTCAGTGCACAGACGACGGGAGGACCAGACGAATGAGAAGCCGACGAACGAGATGGTTGGGTCTCACCGTCGTTCTGGCGGTGACGCTGCCCGCTCTGGCGGCCTGTGGTGAAGAGAACGCTGGGCCTGCGACCTACCGGCTGGCGTTCTCCACGCACTTTGGCGGAAGCGACTGAGAGCACGTCCGGGACGTATTCGCCGATCACGAGGGAAACGTGTACATCGTCGGAGGCACGGCTTCGAGGGACTTCCCAACCACGCCCGGGGCGTACGACCGGACCTTCAACGTCGGCGGCAAGCAGACCGGGGCATTCGGGGAATGCGACGCGTTCATATCCAAGTTCTCCGCCGACGGCAAGCTCCTGTGGTCGACCTTGCTGGGAGGGCCGAACTACGATCGCGCCTACGGCGTCGAGGTGGACCCGAAGGGCTATGTCTACGTTGCCGGCCGCGCCGGCCCCGGCTTCCCGACCACGCCGGGGGCGCCTCGCCGCCGCAGGCGGGGGCATTCGCGCCCGCATGCCCAAGACCGAGATGTCGGGCCTGCTCTGCACGATCGTCGAGGGCCTCAACGACAACTGGAGCGTTCAACTCGCCGACTACGCCCGCCCGTGGCCGAACCACCGCGGCCTGCCCGTTCGCGACGGCAGGGCCTACGCCCAGCTCGACCTGAGCCCCGCGGAGATGGACCTGTTCATCGGCCACCCGGTGGTGTGCGATAACCCGAACGTGAAGGTGCTCGTGTCGTGGCAGCAGCCGGGCGTGTGGTTCGTCGAGGCCCACAACCCCACGGACAAGCCCCTTCACGCGAGCCTGGAAACCGGCAAGGGTTGGGAGCTGTTCGACTTCCGCCGGCAGGTTGAGTTGCCCACCGGCAGCAGCCGCGTGTGGAACGTGAAAACCAGGCAGTCCGGAGCGGAAGCGCCGAAATGACGGGCGCTGCGTCGCGCGGCTGCCTGCCGGATCGAAGGAACCTGCGCGAAGAGGATCGAATCATGAGAAGTGGGTATCCACTTGGGATGAAACTGAGTCTGGTTGCGGGGTGGGGTACCGGGCTACCGGGTTTGGTGCTCCTGCAAGACCCAAACACACAGGGGCTCTTGCCTCCGCGAGGATAGAAGATCCCGGAGGCCGGCCAACGGACGAGCAGGATACCTCGGACATCCCTCTCCCGTTCGCCGTCGTGACGTCCTCCCAGTGAGCGGCTCCCAGATGCACGACCCGCTGGGCCGATTCACACGCGACTTTTCCTGTTCTCTCATCGCTGGTTACGCCCTATCCTCGCTTTGCCGCCCGGAAGGAGAGACGCGTGGATCGATCGGCCGTGACAGTGGTGTGGGTCCTGCTGGTTGGGGCCGCGGCGGGGGTCGCACAGGCCGGGACCGGATCGGCCGGCGACGACTGGACGGCCGTCCTGAAGACTCCCGCCGGGGCGGCTCGGCCCCGTGGCTTCGCCAAGCTGATTGCCGCGGCGGACCTGGACAGCGCGCTGCTCTGGGGCCCGCCGGCCGCCAAGAGCGACAAGGACTGGTGCATGTTGTCGCTGGACCTGGCGGCGGGGCAGTGGCAACCGCTGCTGCCGCCCGGCAAGCGAAGCTGGCTGACCGACCGGCCGAGGATGCGCCTGGGCGCCCGCTGGGGCGCCAGGGTGAGGATGGAGTTTCCGGACGGCCTGCTCCAGCCGGCCCCCATGTGCTACTTCAACCAAGCGGCCTACGTGCCGACGATGAAGAACCGCCTTGAGAAACTCGCGTCGATTCATGAATTCGCCCTGGTGCTTCTCGCGGCCGACATCCGCCTCGTGGCACGGGCGTCTCGCCCATGCGTCGCCGGGCCATCCTGGCCCTGCTCCCAAACCCCACGGCCAGGACGGCCGCGGGCCGCATGGGCAACACGCCCATGCCATATGAGACACTCCACCGGTTTCCAGGACGATTCTAATGCGTCCCATGGAGCGAGCAAGTCCCTTGCAGCAGTTGGGCGCTCGGGGTAGCTTGGATAAGGTTGGCGCAGGGGACTTGACGGCCACAGGGCCGGCCAAGGTCCAAGCGGCTTGCGGAGGTGGGCGCATGGCGCGACTGAGACCCAAGGAATCCACGGTGAAGAGGCTCTTCAGTCTTTCGGGTAACCGCTGCGCATTCCCAGGCTGCAAACGAACGCTCGTCATCGAGAACGGGGTCGTTACGGGGATCATCTGCCACATCAAGGGAACCGAGCTAGGCGCGGCGCGGTACGACGAGAAACAGACGGATGAGGACCGCAGAGCGTTCGAGAACCTCCTTCTGATGTGCGGGGACCACCATAAGGAAATCGACACCAACCGGGAAGCGTGGCCGGTGGAACGGCTTGAGAAGGTCAAACGCGAGCACGAGGCGGTGATGGGGCGGCGGCCAGCCGCGCAGTTGACCGACGACCAGGTTCGCCAGTTCCAGGTGACAATCAACGTGGTGGTGAACGCCCACCAGCTCGCGGCCGCCGGGGACGGGAGTGTCGTGATCCAGGTCGAGGGGGACCGGAACACCGTGCTGGTGGGAGGCGATCAGTTCCTGACCATTCGGACGCCGGCCATGCGGAGGCAAGCAATCGAGGGCGCCCTGGCCGAGTCGGACCTTCTGCTTCTGCGTGCCGACATGCCCGTGACGGAGCATGTGGGCGTCGACAGTCTGCGCGAGGACTTCTGTCAGTGGGCGAAGACGGGGGCGGACGGCTCACCGCTGTCGCTGCGCGTCCTGACGGGGCCGGCCGGCGCGGGCAAGACGCGGTTCGCGCTGGAACTCCTGGCGGCCCTCGACGCCAACAGGCAAAACGAGGCCGGGCCGGTTGCCGACGGCGGGTGGGTCGGCGGGTTCGTCGACCTCAGCTTGATCGCGCGGTTCGACCTGAGTAGCGGCCTGACGCAGATCACCTGGCCAGCATCGACGCTCTTGGTGGTAGACTACGCCGAAACGGGCGGGGAGCTGATGAAGGCTTGGCTTACCTACCTGGCCGAGCGGCTGTCGCCCGATTCCGCGCCGGTTCGCGTGCTCCTCCTGGCGCGAGCGGCCGAGATGGGAGAGGGCTGGCTGGCCGGTCTACAGGCCTACAGCAGCGACACCATGCCCGGCCTGCGTAGCCGATTCGACCGCCCCGAACCGATTCCTCTGCCGCTGCTCACCCGCCCAACCCACCGCCGCCAGGTCCTCCAGGCCACGCTCGACGCGTATGCGGAACGCAAGGGGCTCAACGTTCCCCCCCTGCCGGCGCCCGGCGAGAACGAGTGGTTCGACAAGCGCCTGGAGCACCCGCAGTGGGGCGTACCCCTGTGCCTGCTGATGGCCGCCGCCGTCGCCTGCCGGTCGGACGCCGCCGAGCCGGTGGTCACCGCGCTGAGCATGTCCCGGACGGACCTGGCAATTGCCCTGGCCGAGCGCGAGAAGACCCGCCTCCGTCGCGGGCTGCCAGACAACGACCCTCGACGCCATCTCCGCCCCTACCTCGCCGCCTGCGCCACCATCGCCCGCGGCCTGGACGAGGACGAGGCCGTTCGCGCCGCCGACACGGTCATTGAGCACTCCGGCCTCTCCTACCCGGGCAATGGCAACGCGCTGGCCCATGACCTCCGCGCCCACCTGGCCGCAGCCCCCGGCGGCATCGCCCCCGTGGAGCCCGACATCATCGGCGAGGCCTTCGTCTACCTGGCCCTCCGCGCCCGGGCCGACGGCGAGATCCCCCTGGGCCGAGATCACATCTCCGCCATCCTCCTTGCGCTATTCGCCCGGATTCAGCGAGAGGAAGGGGGCGAGATCCGCCTTCTCATGCACCTCATCCAGGATTTCGCCGACAAGTGGGAAGACCTGCTCGATTGGCTCGACGACCTGATCCCGAAGTGCCTGGACGAACATTTCTCCGTTCTCCTCCGGATCGCCAATTCCCTACCACAGCAAACGTTGGTTCTCATGGAGAAGTCACGCGAGATTCATCAGGCTATCCTCAATCGCCTCGATTCCGTGCACTCACCGAGTAACCGCTTGGCGCACCTCTCGTGCCTTGGCGCAGCAGAACACAGTCTGGCCGCAACGCTCAGCGACTTGGGCAAACAGAAAGAGGCGTACCAGCACGCTCAGAAGGCGGTAGCGATCCACCGTGCGATGTCCGGCAGTCAGCCAGCGGCTCCCCAGTTCGGTTTGGCCATGTCCTTGAATCTGCTAGCCACTGTTCTTCGCGAACTTGGTCGGCGAGAAGAGGCCCTCTGCAGCGCGCGCCAGGCCCTTACGTTGTACCGGGCGTTGGCTGAACGTGATCCCAGTGTCTTCCGTCCTTACCTAGCGTCGTGTCTCAACAACCTCGTGGCTATGCTTAGCGATCTGGGCCTGTGGGAGGAGGCTCTCCAGGTGGGGAAGGAGGCAGTCCTGATCAGTGAGGGCCTGCCCAGAGAGCCCCTTGACGCCCATCTGCGAGACTTGGCAATATCGAAGCACAATCTCTCCATCGTTCTAGCGGAGCTCGGCAGACGCAAGGAGGGACATCAGCACGCTAGAGAAGCAGCAGGTATCTTGTGCGACTTGGGCGAGCGTCGTCCCGACTCCTATACGGCTCGGATGGGCACGTCGTTGGCAACTTTGGCGAACAGACTCAGCAACTTGGGGCAAGGGGAGGATGCGCGAAGGTCTGCCACATTGGCTGTCCGTGTTTTCCGCAGCCTGTCCAAGAAGCACCCCGATCGCTTCAGGCCGAACTTAGCGACATCACTCAACAACTCCGCGGGAGTGCTGCTTGGCTTGGGTCAACCGCAACAAGCACTTCCGAACGCGCAAGAGGCTGTGGCCATTCAGCGGTGTTTGGCAGAACAGCGTCCACACTCCTTTCCGCCCCATCTTGCCAAGTCGCTGGGAATGCTGCATCTTTGCCACAGAGCCCTCGGACAGGAGGCTGAGGCGCAGGCCGCGATTGTCGAGGCTATGGAGCTGATAGTGCGCCTGTTTGACGAGCGCCCCAGAGCCTACGCAGACACGGCGGCCAATATCGCTCGTGCCTATGTGGACTGCTGTCACGACGCCGGGACCCCGGTCAACCGTAAGTGGCTGGACCGGATATTCGCTGCGTTTGCGGAGTTGGGGCACCAAGTGGACGATCTTGGTCCGGGGGCGAGGAAGCCGATGGCCCCAGTGTGATTCGGGGAGTCTCGCCCCCTGCCTGCTTCCTTTACCTGGAACCTGTCGCCTCTCCCCTGCCGCTCTCACTCCCAGGGGAAGTCCTTGCCGGTCAGGCGGGTGTAGGCCTCGATGTACTTGGCGCGGGTTTTTTGGACGATCTCGGCGGGCAGGACGGGGCCGGGGGGGGTGCGGTCGAACTTGATCTTGTCGAGGTAGTCGCGGACGAACTGCTTGTCGAAGCTGGGCTGGCTCTTTCCGGGCTTGTACGTGTCGGCGGGCCAGAAGCGGGAGGAGTCCGGCGTGAGGACCTCGTCGATGAGGATCAGCTTGCCGTCTTCGTCCCGGCCCCACTCGAACTTGGTGTCGGCCAGGATGATGCCGCGCTCGGCGGCATGCTCTCGCCCGCGGAGGTAGACGGCGAGGGAGCGGTCTCGCAGCTCGGCGGCGACGTCCTCTCCGACGACCTGTGCGGCCCGCTCGAAGGAGATATTCTCGTCGTGGCCGCTGGCGGCCTTGGTGGCAGGGGTGAAGATCGGCTCGGGCAGCTCGGCGCACTGCTTGAGCCCGGCGGGCAGCTCGACCCCGCAGACCGCGGAGCCTTCGCAGTACTCCCGCCAGCCGCTGCCGGCGAGGTAGCCGCGGACGACGCACTCGATGGGGACCACCTCGCACTTTCGGCAGAGCATGATCCGCCCGTCGACCTCGTCGGACTGGCAGTCCTCGGGCAGGTCGGCCAGGGCGGTCGAGACAAGGTGGTTGGGCGTGAGGTCGGCAAGCAGGTTGAACCAGAACGCGCTGATCTGTGTCAGGACGCGGCCCTTGTCGGGGATGCCGTTGGGCATGACCACGTCATAGGCGCTGATTCGGTCGGTCGCCACGATGAGGAGATGGTCGGGCAGCTCGTAGATGTCCCGCACCTTGCCGGTGCGTTTGGGGTAGTTGCCCAGCTCCGTCGTCAGTAGTGCCGTGCTCTTCATAGCCGTGTTCTACTCCCCCCTCCGCCGGGGGGTCAAGGGGATATCGACGGGCGAAAACTCGCCCGGGCGCGCGGATCGCGGTGCGGGTCCGCCTAGCGGCTGGCCAGGTATCGCCCGGCCAGGTACGCCAGGACGAAGGCCAGTTGGGCCAGGACGTTGGCCGCGAGCAGCGATTGGCGCGTCGGGCCTCCGGCCCGGCGGCAGAGGCCCACGCCGAGCGCGACGACGGCCACCGCCGTCACGGCCAGGATGAGCACCTGGCTGCCCATGCCGAGGTGCTGGAAATAGACCGTGGTAACGAACATGAGGACGGCCATGCACACCGCGGCCGCCAGGGCCCCGCAGCCCCGGACGAAGGCGGCGACTCGCGCGTCGGTGCGCTCGGTCGGCCGGCAGAACTTCCCGGCGATCAGCATGGCCCACGCGCCCCACAGCGGCATCAGCAGCAGGACGCGGGAGTGCTTGGCGTGGGGCAGCAGCCACCCGAGCCACTGCGGCAGGCGGAGGTCTCCCCACCGGTGGAAGTACGGTCCGAGGCCGAGCAGGCTGAAGCCGACGGCCAGCACGAGGGTGGCGGCTGCGACGGCCTGGGAGGCGGGCTCGGTGCCGCCCAGGACGCGTGCCGCGGCGACGAGGGCCCGGCGATAGAGCCCGAGGCAGATCGCGCCCGTGGCGACCATGGCGGGCAGGACGAGGGGCTCGACGCCGCCGAAGACTTCCCAGGCGAGGCCCCAGAGCGTAACCATCACCCCGCCCCAGACGAGCGACGTGCCCAGCAGGCCCATCCAGGCGTGGCGGAAGCGTTCGGGCGCCTCGGCCGCCAGGCGGCGGTCGCGGGCCGTCAGGAGCATCAGCGCCGGCCGGCGGGCCAGCCAGGCGAGTGCCGCCGCGAGTTTCCGCGAGTCCTTCGCCATGCGTTCCCTTGGCGGGCGGGCCTACCGGGCCGGCGCCGCGCGGGCCTCGCCGACGATCCGAACGTACTCGCCCGCCAGGCGTTGGATCTCCGCGAGGTCCCCGTCGGCCAGGGCCTGCTTCGTGACCAGGGCCGATCCGACCCCCAACGTCGCGGCCCCGGCGGCGATGAAGTCCGCGGCCGTGTCCAGGTTCACCCCGCCGGTCGGGGTTAGCCGCAGGTGCGGCATCGGCGCGAGGATCGCCTTGAAGTACTTCGCCCCGAAGAACCCCGCGGGGAAGACCTTCACGAGGTCCGCGCCGGCGTCGGTGGCCGTCAGGATCTCGGTGGGCGTGAAACACCCGGGCACGGCGGGCAGGCCCGCGGCGTGAGCGGCGTCGATGATACCCTTCTTGAAGATGGGCGAGACGACGAACTGCGCCCCGGCCTCGACGGCGGCGCGGGCGGTGGCCACGTCCAAGACGCTGCCCACGCCGATCATCGCCCCCTCGACGGCCCGCCGGCACGCGGCGATGACCTCCAGGGCGTTCGGCGTGGTCATCGTGATCTCGATGCAATCGACCCCGCCGGCCAGCAGCGCCCGGGCCACGTCGATCAACTGCTCGCTGCTTTGGGCCCGAACGACGGCCACGATCCCCCGGTCGCACAGTCGGTTGACGGCCTCGAGACGGTTGGGCATCCGCAACTCCTTTCGTGCACTACGACGCGCCACGCGGGGCGCAACAAGAACCGAACGGGATGCAATGTGCAAGGGGGAACTGCCAGGACCCGAGGCCCGGATGCCCGTCCCGATCGTGGCACGGGCGTCTCGCCCGTGCGTCGCAGGGCCATCGTGGCCCTGTCCCCCCCACGGCCGGGACGGCCGTGGGACGCATGGGCAGGATGCCCATGCCACGAATCGGCCCACAGCCCGAGGCCCGGCGCGCCCGCCGGCGGTTCCGGCCGGGGGAGCCTACGGCTCGGCGTGCACGGTCGAGTCTCCCAGCAACTCGGCCTCCAGGGGCAGGGGGTGCATCGACCCGACGGACTGGTCCACCCGGACGAAGTTGACCTTCCCCATGTGCCGCGGGGCGAGGACGTCCTCGATGAAGGTCTCCCCGTGCCGGCCGGTCTCGAGGCCCACCGTCATGTCGTTGGCGTCCATGAGCATGATCTGCTTCGGCCCCCAGCCGCGCTCGGGCACGAACGCGCTCATGCCGTAGCTGACGCGCGCCCCGCAGAGGCGCAGCGGCGAGCGCGGGTCGATCACGTGGTACTCGGCGCCGGTCAGGTGCAGCAGCTCCTCGTCGTCTTCCGGCGGGTCGGCCGGGCCGGTCATGACGAAGTGCCGGCTGCCGCCGGGGTTCGACAGGCTCATGCAGGTCTGGAGGGCCTCGATCTCGATGACGTCGCCGAGCGTGATCTTGATCGCGGCGCTGGCGTCGATCCCGATGACGTGCTGGGTGGGGCCCAACTCGTCGGGGTTCCAGCAGCAGTTGCAGACCGTCGAGAACTTGCAGTGCTCCGGCCCGCCGAGCCACCAGTCGATCCAGACCTGGTCGTCGGGTACGGGCCGGCCTTCTATCAGGTCGATCACGTAGGAGACGAGCACCTGGCCGTCGTGGCTGTACTGGAGGATGTAGATGTCTTTCAGGTCGCCGCGCGAGGCGAAGCGGGCGTTCGTATCGCGGCGGCAGAGCAGGATGTCCCGGCTGCCGAAGGCGATCGCCCGACTGACCCACGCCGTGGGGCGCGGCACGGTGAGGGCGGGCTCGCCGTCTCGCCCGCCGATCATGTGCATCGTCTGGCCCAGGCACTGGAGGTTATTCTGGCACAACGAGTTGTCGACCAGCTCGAACGCCCGGGACAACGTGGGCAGCAGCAGGGCCACCAGCAGCGCCAGCACGGCCACGACGACCATCAACTCCGCGAGGGTAAAGCCGAGGGACCGTCCCCGGCCGAGCGAGTAGGGTGCCCGGGCCGTTTGCACGCATCTCCTGCGGGCAGGGACCAGATCCACTAGAGCACTCCGCACTTCCTCAGGTACGCCTTGATCCGCTCGATCTCCCGCTGCTGCGTCTGCACCGGAGCGCGGGGGTCGAAGTTATACCGCCGGGCGATCATGTGGTGAATGGCCGTGATCGCATACGCCCGCACCCTCGTGTCCGGGTCGGACAGCGCCTTGACGAGCTCGGGGAGCGTCTCGGGCTTTCGAAGCCGCACGAGCCCCTTGGCCGCCCCCGCGCGAACGCGGGGGCTGGGGTCCTTGGCCATCGTCTCGGTCAGCACGACCGGGTTGGCCTGCTCGAAGCTGCCCAGCGTCGCGGCCGCCTCGGCGCGCGCCGGCTCGCCCAGGGCCTTGTCGTTCACCATCGAACCCAGCGCGTCCCGCCGGTCCTCGGTCTTTTGCCGGCCGAGGGCCCGAACGGCCTTGATCGCGACCCACGCGTTCTTGTCCCTCGCCAACTCGCGAAGCGTTCGCGTCGCCTCGGCGTCGGCGGAAGCCCCCAGGCGCGCCGCCGCCGCCCCGCGCTGGTTGGGGTCCTCGGAACGGATCAACTCCTCGACGGAGTTGCTCGGCCCGCTGCTCAACCACGCAAAGAGACTCACGGCCACCCCGAGGACCGCCAGACCGCCGATAAGGATACCCGTCTTCTTCATCAAGCAACTCAGTACGACCGCCCGGCCAACGAGAAGCCCTCAGTCCTTCCGCCAAAGGCTGGGCTCGCCGTCCTCGAACTTCAGGAACTCCTTCTGGAGTTCCTCCAAGGTGTACGTCCGCACGCTGCCGTCCACGGTAACCGTGTTGACCTTGCCCACGATCTCGCCGTTGCGGTTCCGTTTGTAGTGGCGGTCCCGCACGTCGTCGAGTTCCGACTTCAGCACGTCGACCACCACCTCGTTGGCGTCCATGATATACAGCTCCGCCGGGTCCCATCGCTTCTGCTCCAGCAGGCTGTTGATCCCGTAGCTGGACGGGGGTGTGTTCGAGATGATGACCGGCGAGTCGAGCGACTGCACGTGCCAGCCCCACAAGTGGCACAGCATCGTGTCGTCCTCGTCCTCCGGCTCGACCCCTCCGGGCAGGGGATGCACCGGCGTGCCCTTGCCCTTCATGATCCAGTGCCGGCTGTACTGGTGGGACGTCGAGTCCATCGGCCGGATCTCGATGTACGTGTCGGCGAACGTGAACAGCACGGCTGCGTCGTTATCGATGCCGATCCAGATCTGATTGTCCTGCACGTCCGGGATCAGCTCGGCGGGCCAGTGCTCCCCCTTGGGGGCGTCGTACCGGTTGCCCGCGGGGTAGATCGCCCAGACCTGGGGGTCGCTGACGGGCCGGCCGGCCATGAGGTCCGTGATGAAGGAGCAGTCGTAGCTGCTCGTGGAGCCCGTGTGGAACTGGAGGACGTAGACGTCCTTGAGGATCGTATCCAGCGCCAGTTCGATCTGGCCGAGGTCCGCGGCGTCTCGCTCGTCCGAGAGGCAGTACAGCAGCTCCGCCGAGTTGTTCGTGACGGCCAGGACCTTGTTGTACCAGGCCGCCCGGGTGGGGATTTGCAGGCTCCCGCCGGTCGAGCCCACGCCGATGTTCTGATTGCTGGAGGCGTGCAGCGCCTGGGCGATCTTCTCGAGGTTGTTCTTGCAGCGGGCATCGCGGGCGACCTCGAAGACGCGCCCGAAGACCGGCAGGAGAATCGCCACCAGCAGCGCCAGGATCGAGACCACCACCATCAGTTCGACCAGCGTGAACGCCCCGCGCCGCGCAACGCCGCGCCGTTCGCCGCCCGCCGCCCCCCCGCGCCGGCTGCCTGTTCGTGCTGGTGTGCTCATCGTACTCTCCGCCGCGAAGGCCCTGTCCAGACCAGTCACTCCGGGGCGCACACTCCGCGCCCACAATCGCATTTTACCCCCTCTCGGGGACCAGGGGAAGCAAAACATCGGGCTAGTAGAGCATGCCCGTCAGGATGCGGACGATCTGGCCTGCGCGCGGGGCCGCCAGTGCCAGCGGCGCGATCAGCATCGCGGTCGCCACCAGCAGCAGCGCCATGGCCATCGGCGTGGTCTCGGCCGGGACGTCGTCCACCTGCTCGGCGAGGGCCGTCTCGAAGCGGCGTGCCGCGGCCACCGGGGCGCCGGCCATGCGCACCGAGACGTTGTGCAGCAGCGGAAAGGCGCTCAGGCGCACCTGCCCCGTCTCGTGGGTCAGGCGGAAGGTCCCCTCGGCCTCCACGAAGCCCAGCCCCGCCGCCCGCAGTGCCTTCGCTGCGGCCCGGGAGGCCTCGGGGAGCGAGATGTTGTAGATCACCCACGACGCCCGGGGCGGGGCCATGGCGGCCAGTCCGGCTACCAGAAGCCCCCCCGCCCCCGCCAGGGCCGCCCACGAGCCCTGCGCCCAATGCAGCGCGGGCATCACGAAGACCGGCCCCAGGGCGGCCACCAGGAGCAGGAAGTCCCGCCGCGCGCGGAGCAGTTGGGGGCGCCGGCGGCTGTTGAGCAGGCCGAGGATCAGGAAGTACAACGCCACCGGCACCACCACGGTGGTGATTCGCAGAGACAGGACGAGTTCTCCGGTCCCGATCATCTTGCGGTGTGTCCTCCCGCCGGCGTCTCAGCGGATGTCCTGGCGCTCGGCGACCTTTCTGTAGCCCAGGGCCTTCATTACATCCAACACTTCCGTCCAGGAAGGGAAGGGCCTCTTGTTGACCCGCTTGTACTCGTTGACGGCCATGAGGAACTCGAACTGCTCCTCCGTCATCTCGCCTTCTTCGGCGCTGCGGCGCTCGTCGCTCCGCCGTCGGCCCGGGCCGCGACGGCGGTCCAACCCCGACCGCCGATCCACCACGCTCCGGCGGTCGCCCTGGCGACGGTCCGGCTCGGAGGGGTCGCGGCCTTCCGTGTCGGGCTCCGGCTTCGGCTGGGCCCTGTCGCGATCCGCTTCACCCATTCGGTCTCTCCTGCCGACGCGAGGCCGCGCCCCCTCCCGCAAACGTCGCCGTCGTGCGTCCGTGCCATCCGCCGCGGCACGGCAGGGGCGCTACTTGGCAGCGCCGTGCCGCGCGGGCGTCAGAAGTACTCGTCTCCGTCCTCGCCGAGGTCTTCCAGACCGTCCAGCTCGTCGTCGTCTTCGAACGGCGACGTTTCGTCCTCGTCGTCGTCGAGGACGTCGCTTCCGTCTTCGCCGTCGAACTCCTGCATGGCGAAGTCCTCGTCTTCCTCTTCGTCGTCTTCGTCCTCATCGCTCTCTTCGAAATCGCCGAAATCCTCCCGGTCCGCGATGACCTCGCTCGCCTCGTCCAACAGCGTCTCCGGCACGAGGACGGGCACGCCGTGCGTCATACCGCGCCGCCCGGCCTTGCGGTGCTCCTCGTCGTCGTCCAGCGCCTCGTCGTCCGTGCCCAGCCGAGAGGGAATGTCGTGGTCGGCCAGAAGCTCGCAGTATTCTTCGGCCTCCTCCTCATCTCGGGCGAACAAGGCGGGCACGAAATCGTCGTCGTACTCGAAGCTATCCGGGCCCAGCGCATCATCGTCGACGGGCATGACAAACCTCACCGGCGGACCGCGGCAGCGCCGCATCTTCTTTTGCTAGTATAGCACCCTAATCTTCGGCAACGAACCATGGATCAATCAACAAAAATCGCCGCCGCGCCGCCGCCGGACGTTGGCCGTTGCGATTCGGACGGCAATCGGCGATACTGCCCTCCCACGGGGCGGTCCGGACGGCTGCGACGACCCGGCGAACCAACCGCCCCGCTACGAGCGAGGAGACCCGCTTCATGCAACGCACGCTCCACCAGAGCCTGCGGACCGCGGTGCTGGCCATCGCCGGCCTGGCCGCGGCCGGCTGCGGCCAGAACACCGAGTTCGTCACCGCCGAACGACTGGAAAACGGGCTGGTCATCATCCTCCCGGGCATCGAGGGCGAGAGCCGGCTGAACCGGAGCATCCGCAGCGGGCTGGTCGCCGGAAGCGTCCACCAGGCCCTGCCCATCTATCGCTGGGGGCGGCCCATTCCCCTGGTGGGCACGGCCCTGAACCAGATGGACTTCATCGGCAACCGACTCGCGGGCGTCGGCGTGGCCAAGATGATCATGAACTACCAGGACAGCCACCCCGGCAAGCCCGTCCACGTCGTCGGGCACAGCGGGGGCGGGGGCGTGGCCGTCTTCGCCGCCGAGGCCCTGCCCGAGGGCCGAACGATCGACGGCCTCGTGCTCCTCTCGGCCAGCATCTCCAGCGCCTACGACCTCCAGAAGGCCCTGAAACGCTGCCGAAAGGGCCTCGTCAACTTCTACAACCGGGACGACGCGGGGCTGCTCGGCATCGGCACGACCGTCGTCGGCACGGTGGACGGCACGCACGGCCCGTCCGCCGGGCTGATCGGCTTTGACCGCGCCCAGAAGGCCGGGTACGAGAAGGCCTACAACATCCGCGTTCGGGGCCAGGGCGGAGACCCCCACGCGGCCACCACGCACGTGGGGTTCGTCTCCGGCCGCGTCGTGCCCTGGATCCACGCCGACCATTGGCCGCCGTTCTAAGCGGTCTCCGGTGAGTTCGTTGGCGTTCCTGCGCAGGACGCAGTTCGGCTGGCAAGGAGGCCGAAGCAGGCGATGCCGTGGCATCGTCGATGCAGGCCGACACCGACAGGCGGGCTGCGGACCAGCAGGCACGCAACATGACGTACCTGAGCCCGCTTAGCCCGGATCGTGCAGAGCAACCGCAGAGGCCGCAGAGGTCACAGAGGTAAGACGATTATGCATAGGAGGTTACTCAGACTGCGCGGTTTTCCGAAGCCGCGGAGCGGCGGAAGGAAATGGCCGGC
>Ga0272441_10007852_pt1 | contig 17172 bp, 13 predicted proteins | sample SSMProp6N_FD_193582 | JGI IMG/M metagenome (GOLD analysis project Ga0272441, IMG submission 193582) | Marine sediment archaeal communities from Little Sippewissett salt marsh, Falmouth, MA, United States - SSM-Prop-6N | ecosystem: Environmental > Aquatic > Marine > Wetlands > Sediment ...
CCCCGGTCGACTGGTAGATATCGATGAATTTCTCCGCCCCGCTCTGACGGCTCAGCTCGAACAGTGCATTCGGCTCGTTTTCATTCTTATCATCCGCATAGAGCATCATCTCATTGGAGAGGTTCTGCCAAGTGTCCCCGTTCAGTTCTGCCTCCGCGTATACACCGCGGGCCTCATCATGCTTGCCCCGACGCAGGAGGGCGTACACATAGACGGCGGCGACATCCTGCCGGGCGGGAAAACTGCGGTATGCACTCTCCGCAGTTTTTTCAAGAAGATGCCCCGACACTTCCCCCACCTCTGCGCTGCTTTCCAGAAGCCATGCACGCTTCAGTAGTCTGATGTGCGAAGATGCCGAGAGGTCTTTCCGTGAAAGATCGAGAATGGATTTCTCAGCCTCTCCCCGGTACCCGTTCTGTATATATTCATCTATCCGGTCGATTGTGACCGATTCCTGCCTGAGGGATGTCTGTTTTTCAAAATGAAAAATGAATGCGACGGTAATCGTCAGAAGGATTAGAACGATGATGATACTGATAACCAGCAGTGATTCAGTCTTCTGCATCTCCTACGCCATTTCCGACAGCTGCTTTCTCACCCCGTCCAGAACTCCGTTTACGAAGCGGTAAGATTCTTCGCTCCCATACCGTTTTGCCAGGTCGATCGCCTCGTCAATGGTAACCGAATACGGGATATCCTGCTGATATTTAAGTCCATAGATACTGATACGCAGGATCGCCAGATCAACTCTGCCGAGCCGATCGAAGTTCCAGTGTTCGAGCTGCCGCTCGATTTTTTTATCTATCTCCTCGATGTTTTCGAGAGTTCCCTGAACTATGTGCCGAGCGAAGAAGAGGGTTTCATTCTCGAATTTGGCCAGTCTCTCACTGTCGAGCCAGGTAAACTCCAGAAGCTCCTGGAGCTCCTGATGAGTGTAATCCCAGCTGAAGAGGGCCTGCATCGCTATAATTCTGGCCTTGCGTCGTGATCCCATCGTCAGTCGTAACGCACGATCTCGGCTTCAGCCTGAAGTTCCTCGATGACTTCCCTGGTGGCCCGCTGCAGGACTTCCTGCTGGCGCTCCTGAAAGACCCTGTTCCTCAGGTATTCCCGTACTGTGGCAGGATTGTCCGGCGCAATCGGATCATCCAGAGAAAGGATCTTTGCCTGCTGGTGCTCGGTGGCTTTGACTATATGAAATCCAACGTTTGATTCAATAATTCCCGATACTTCGCCTTCATCAAGTTTGAATATACTGTCTACGAAATCCCTGCCGTAAATCGATTTTATCTGCTGGTTGTCGACCGTTACGAAGCCCACGTCGCCGCCCCGGAATCGTGAGTTTTCATCCTCAGAATACTTGAGAACGAGATCGTCGAAACTCATCTCGCCGGACTGGAACTTCTTCCTGGCTTCCTCGATCTTCGCCCGTGCTTCCTGCACCTCAGCGTCGGTCTTCTTTGCAGTCTGCACGAAGACATGGCTTATACGTACATACTCCGGATTGGTAAAACTGGTGGCATTCTCCCTGTAGAGAGCTTCCACTTCCTGCTGTGCAGGAGGATCGACCGATTGAAAAAGGGCCCGTTTCTTCTGGGTGATGTAGGTCTGCTGAAGGAGCTGTGTTTGCAGCTGTTCACGGTAATCCGCCCATGAATACCCTGTCTCCCTCTGTATGACACTCTGGAATTCCTCCAGGCTTATCGGTCTGCCGAGCTGGGCCTCAACTTCACGCTTCTGTTGATTTATAACGCTGGAGAGACTCTCCTGGTTCACCGATATACTGTCGCGCTCGGCAGCCTGCTTTATCAGGATCTCGGAAATGAGAGAATCGAGGACCTGTTTCCTGGTAATCCTGTCGGAGGGTATTCCGCTGATGCTGCCTACCTTCTTCAACTCCTCCAGTCTCCGGTCCACCTGCTGCCTGGTTATACCGACAGTCCGGGTGAGATTGACCGTTGCCGCAGTCTGTCCCAGAACCTGGGCCCCCAGAAAACTCGAAGCATATATCAACAATGCGAGTACGATTGCTGTCCTTTTCTTCATACAGAATTTCCTTCCTTCACCGCTGTGTTACCCACTAATTTAACCCACGTGCAGTCTTTTTCCAATCTCTTCCGCTTCTTCAGCCGATGTGAGGAGCCGCGAGTTTTTCAGATACATCCCTTCATGCTCCATGATTCTCATCAGCTCACGCAGGGTTTTCGTCTTCCTGATACCGCCTTTGGTAATGAAGGCAAAGCATCTCTTTCCCGAAACAATGCCGGAATTCGCCAGAAAGGTAGTAACCTTCTTACTCACCTTACCGCCCCACAGACTGACGGTACTCGTTCCGACCGCAATGTACTCATAGATAGTCAACTTCACATTCACATCACGGTCACCGTCGATCAGGTCGACCTGCTTCCCCTGTTTCTCCAGTCCTCTTACCAGACCCTTTGAGACTTCCAGGAGCTGCTGTCTGCCGCTGCCGCCGAAGAATAGCACTGCTACTTTCATATTGTTCCCTTCATAGGACGAAAATTTCCCCGGCGCAGTCTTCCTCCGCCGGGGAAAGAGGGATTTTAATTCTGCTGTGTGGTTGTCGTCTCTTCCTGATTCTGCGCTTCGGGCAGAGGTGTGTCGATCGGTTCGTTCCACCACTCAACACTCTGCTCTCCCGCCTCCGCCTGAGCGGCACTGATGACATCCCCGCTCTCAGGGGTTCTGTTCACCCATGCCAGGCCAAATGCGGTAAGGAGAAAAAGCGCTCCCAGGATAGAGGTCGTCCGGGTGAGTATGTTGCCCGACCGTGAACCGAAGGTGGAGCTGCTGGCTCCGCCGAATATTCCGCCAAGGCCTTCACCCTGCTCATCCTGGATCATTACCATTAGTATGAGAATGAGCGCGGTAATGACAAAGATTATCAAGAGCATAATTCCAAAAAATCCCATAAACTGTTACTCCGTTATTGATTGTACTTCACAATCGGCACAAAGGTTTCGGACTTCAGAGAAGCTCCTCCGACCAGTGCACCGTCAATGTTCTCTTTTGCCATCAGATCGGCAATATTATTCGGCTTCACGGAACCGCCATACTGAATGACCATCTGTTCAGCCGCATCTTTATTATACATGTTTTCCAGTTCTTTGCGAATCACCTGATGGATCTCATCCGCATCTTCCGGTGTTGCGGTCTTGCCGGTACCGATCGCCCATACCGGTTCATAAGCAATAGTCACCATTGAGAGCTGATCGGCTGTGATCTCTTTCAGACCTTCGATCAGCTGACTCTGTACAACCGAGGCCGCTTTACCGGCCTCACGCTCTTCAAGAAGCTCCCCGACGCAGAGAATGACCTCAATACCGTGCTGAAGTGCGAGCTTCACCTTTCTATTTATAAGATCATCGGTCTCGCCGTACACATGTCTCCGCTCGGAGTGTCCGAGGATGACAACCGTTACGCCGCACTCCTTCAACATTCTCACGGAGATCTCCCCCGTGTGCGCTCCCTCTTCTTCGGCAGCCATGTTCTGTGCACCCAGGAGTATGGAACTCCCCTGCAGGGCATCCGCAACGGTACCCAGTGCAGTAAAAGGCGGGGCGATCATTACCTTGTGCTTCACACCGGCTACCTTCTGAGCCAGATCCAGGGCTGCATCCCCGGCTTCAGCACGGGTTTTGTACATTTTCCAATTTCCCGCTATAAAAACTTTTCGCATATTTCAATCCTTTCTATTTTTCCAGAATAGCAATTCCAGGGAGCTTCCTGCCCTCGAGAAATTCAAGGCTGGCTCCACCGCCGGTCGATACATGATCAATCTTGTCGGCGAATCCGAATTTGTTCACCGCCGCGACAGAATCGCCGCCCCCGACTACCGTGGTGCCCCTGCATGCAGCGACCATCTCGGCGACCTCAAGGGTACCCTTGGCAAAGTTCTCGAATTCAAAGACCCCCATCGGACCGTTCCACACAAGTGATTTCGCCTCCGCGATAACGTCCTTCAGGTTGCTCAGGGACTTCATACCGATATCCATTCCGATTAAGTCATCCGGAAGATCGACGCTGTCAATATACTTCGGTTCAGTACCTTCGTCAAACTCGGCGCCCGCAATATGGTCAACCGGCAGCATGATCTTCACGCCCGCTTTGTCCGCCCGCTCCAGCAGGCTTCGCGCGGTGTCGATATACTCATCTTCGAGCATCGATTTGCCGATGGAGTGTCCCTGTGCCTTCAGAAAGGTGTAGGACATGGCACCCCCGATTACAAGGGTCGTACACTTGTCGAGAAGCGTCTCGAGAACGCCGATCTTGGTGGACACCTTGGCCCCGCCGATGATGGCGACGAAGGGCTTCTCCGGATTCTTCAGAAGGTGTTCGAAGAATCTCACCTCCTTCTCGATCAGGAATCCGGCGGCTGAAGGCAGTACCCGTGCCACTCCCTCCGTGGAGGCATGCGCGCGGTGTGCCGTACCGAAAGCGTCGTTTATAAAGACATCTCCATTCTCCGCCAGCTGAGCGGCGAATCCGGCATCGTTGGCGGTTTCTTCCTTGTGGAACCGCACATTCTCCAGCAGGACAACACCGCCGGCAGACAGTTTCTCGGTCATGGTCTTAACCTCCGGTCCGACGCATTCGGGCGCCATCTCTACCGGACGGTTCAGCAGTTCCGCAAGACGTTGTGCGACCGGGGCAAGGCTGAGCTCGGCTCTGCGCTCGCCCTTCGGGCGGCCGAGATGACTCATCAGTACGAGGGACGCCCCCTCCTGCCCGAGGATATACTCGAGCGTAGGGAGGGCTGCCCGGATTCTCGTATCGTCCGTAATCATGCCCTCTTTGAGGGGGACATTGAAGTCGGCCCGTACGAGTACGCGTTTACCCCGCAGATCTATATCTTTGACAGTCTTTACAGCCATGAAAACCCCCTATACGAGTTTCTCGGCCAGGTCCACTACTCGGTTGCTGTATCCCCATTCGTTGTCGTACCAGGAAAGGATTTTGAAGAATCCCTTACCGATTTTCATAGTGCTCAGGGCGTCGAAGATCGAAGAGTGTGCATTCCCCTTCACGTCGGATGAGACGATGGGGTCTTCTGTATATTCCAGAATGCCCTTCATGGGGCCTTCGGCTGCTTTTTTGATCGCCGCATTCACCTCTTCCACCGAGGGATCCCTTTCAAGCCGGAAGGTCAGGTCGACTATGGAACCTACGGGAGTGGGAACGCGCATGGCGATACCGTTGAGCTTGCCGTTCAGTTCGGGAATTACGAGTCCAACCGCCTTGGCGGCGCCGGTCGTCGTGGGAATGATCGAGAGGCAGGCCGCGCGCGCCCGGCGAAGATCGCTGTGAGGAGCGTCGTGGATATTCTGGTCGGTGGTATAGGCGTGGGTTGTCGTCATGAGACCTTCGCTGATGGTGAAGCTGTCGTGCAGCACCTTTGCGACCGGTGCGAGACAGTTGGTGGTACAGGACGCATTGGACACAGCCAGGTCTTCGGGCTTCAGATCGCCGTCGTTCACGCCGAGAACGATGGTCTTGTCCACCTGGTCCTTGGCCGGAACGGTGAGGATGACCTTCTTCGCGCCTGCTTCGATGTGGTCCTTGTATCCGCCCTTGGGTCCTGATGCCGTCCGGAAAATACCGGTGGATTCGATGGCTACATCCACTCCCATCTCCTTCCAGGGCAGATTCTTCGGTTCACGCACGGCGAGAACCTTTATCTCCTTTCCGTCCACTACGATTGCATCATCCCTGGCGCTTACCTCGTGCTGATACACCCCGTAATTCGAATCATATTTCAACAAATGTGCGAGCGTCTTCGCGTCGGTAATATCGTTGATGGCCACGATCTCCACATTTTTTCTCTCGAAAGCCACTTTGAACACACTTCGTCCAATTCTTCCGAATCCGTTGATTGCTAATTTCATTCTATCCTCCTACCCTATTAGTCTATCGATGCGGTTAAACTATATGATATAGGGAAATCTCTGTCAATTAACAGCGACTCTGAATCGAACAGGTGGAGGACAATTCGGGCATAATTTACGTTCAAATACGTAAATATTTATATTAATATCAATAAAATTAGTTCAAATTTCAGTCGATATCCAGTATTGCATTGTAGATATCCGACAGAATTAGGCCCGACCCTCCGCTTTCCCCAGTCTGTTCCGTCTCTTCTTCGGTCTCCTCAGGCTTGGGGAATACGGTGTCTCCCGGATTGATCAGATCGAAGAAATGGTACGGCCGGACTTCTCCCCTGGCAAGCAGGTCATCAACCGAATTGATCTCGACCTCGCCCAGGAGGTTCTCTTCGTCGTACTCGAGCTTGAAGGAGTTGTTTACGAGGGAGAGATGCTCATTGCGTATCACGAGAAGAGTCTCCCCTTCGGAGATGTTCTGGAATTCTCCGATATCGACCAGGACTTCGTTCCCTCTTCTGCGATAGATGGAACCGCGGACCGGGAGAGTCTCCGCCAGCCCGTCGGCAATCCGAACCAGAGACTGGGTTACACGGTTGTTGCCCGTACGGATACTTCTAAAGGTATCCACAAGTGACCCGGTATGTGCATTGTACACTTCGGAAATAACCTGAAAGGAGCGCTCCGTTTCCCGGTACGTTATGAGAATAAAGAAATCGGCATCCTCCGAACGTGCCGCCCGGAATGCTTCACCGAAATTCCTTACGGTCCTATTCTCAACCAGATCGATATTCTCGAACCCCTGCAGGAGCCCCTGCATGTAACTGCTCAGCCTCTCCTCGGCATTCAGATGGATGATGGAAGAATCGAAGTTCAGGGTGAACAGAGCGAACCGGTACCGGAACCGTTCAATAGCGAACTGATCGACTCCCCATTCATCGGCGATACTGTCTCCGCGCAGATTCCGGTATATTTCGATCTCATCCCGTATATCCTGAGTCGTGTTGTTATCGATCTCCAGAACCTCCAGAATGGACAAATACTTCCCGATGTTGCCGGACCGTTTGTATGTATTGGCATACAAAACCCGTCCCTCCCGGCTGTAGGGATGCAGCATGAGACCTCTCCGGTACTCCTGACGGGCCAGTTCAACCCTGTTGTCCCGCTCATATGCGCTTCCGCGGTCGAAACGGACCGCCGCAGCTCTGCTCCGTACTTCGCTTTCAGGCAGGTATTCCTGCAGGAGGAATTCTTCGAGCACGATGCGGCTGATCTCATCGCTCGGACGCAGGTCCAGGGCGGTATAAAAGCTGTCGAGCGCATTCTCCTTCCGGCCCAGTTCCCAGTAGGCCGTGCCGCGCAGATACCACAGAAGAGGATTCCTCCGGTCGAGGCCGATACTGCGGTCGACCGTGTCCACGGCTTCAGCGAACCGCTCCTGCCGGAAGAGCAGAGTTATCAGTACCCCCAATGCATCTTCATTCTCCGGATCAAGGGCGATGGCCTGCCATGCATGTGATTCCGCCTTCTCGTCCAATCCGCTCTTGAGGTAATACTCTGCGCCGATTGCGTGCACCACCGGATCCTCGGGATAGGTATCCACGGCCGTCTGAATGAGCTCACCTGCGGCCTCGAAATTGTTCTGGGCTGCATACAGGAGCGCCGCCGACAAAAGCCCCCGGCGGCTGTACGGATCAGACTCGAGGGCCGCACGATAATTGTTCAGAGCGTTCTCTATATTGCCCATGGCGACATGCAGCTCGGCGAGCCCGAATACCGCTTCCTGGTTGTACGGCTGCTGTATGAGAAGCTGCGTGAACAGGGCCTCCGCTTCCTCATAACGGCCGAGACCCGTGTAAATACGGCCCTCCAGTGCGGCAATATTGAGATCGCTGCGGGCGAACTTGCGGGCCTGTTTTATGTATATGAGTGCCTGTTCGTACTCTTCAAGTTTGAAATAGGCCTCCGCCAATCCGTGGAGGGGCTTTACATATTCTGAATTGTAGACGAGTGATTCTTTGAAATGGTCGATTGCTTCATAGAGCCGGCCGCCGGCGAGCAGGCGTTCTCCCTCCCTGTACAGTTCAATGGCCGGATTCTGCTGTGCGGACAACGATACTACCGGAAACAGGAGAATGAGTAGTAACCCCGCTGTAAAAATGGCCGTTATTCTACGAAGCGGCACTGTCACCTTCCTTGATAACGATTTTAACTGTCTTTATCTTGTGGCCGTCCATCTCCTGGATGATAAAATCCAGGCTCCGGTATTGGACCTTCTCATACTTGACCGGAATTTTTCCAAACAGATCGAATACGAAACCGCCGAGAGTATCGAAATCTTCATCCGGCAGTTCGAGCTTCAGCTTCTCATTGAGATCCTCGATATCTACCCTGGCATCGCAGAGGTAGGTACCTTCACCTATCTCCAGTATGTCCTCCACCTCGTTGTCGAACTCATCCTGAATGTCCCCGACTATCTCCTCGATGATGTCTTCCATGCAGACGATTCCGGATACCCCTCCGTACTCGTCGACCGCCACCGCAATATGGACCCTTCTCCGCTTGAATTCTCTCAGGAGTGAATCGAGCCGCTTGCTCTCCGGTACGAAGTATGGACGCCGGATGATCTTCTCCACCGAGAATTCATCCGCTGCCTTCACCTGCTTCAGCAGGTCCTTGGCATACAGGATTCCGACCACATTATCGATAGTGTCCTTGTACACGGGGAATCTGGAGTAACCGCATTCACCAAGTGTCTCGATCAACTCATCGAAGGTCGACTCAATCGAAACGAATTCCACGTCGATCCGCGGTACCAGCACCTCTTTGGCCGTCGTCTCCGATAGAGTTCTGATCCCCCGGATCATGTCCTTCTCTTCGAAATTCAGACTCTGGTACTCCTCGCTTTCCTTAGTGTTCTGCCCGTTCTGTTTACCAAAAATTTTTTTCAAAAAAGAATCGGTACTCAAAATATTGTATCTCCTGATAACTGAAACAGTATCTTCTCCTGCATTTGCAGCATCTTCTCCGCATGTATGTCGTTGCTATCGTGATCCATTCCCTTGAGATGAAGGATCCCGTGTATCACCAGTCGCTTGAGCTCCTCTTCGCGGCCCACGTCGAATTCCGCCGCATGCCGCTCCAGCGTCTCCATCGAAATGACGATATCACCGGCGGTTATTGTACCATATGTTTCCAAAGCGCTGAAGTCATTTTGTTCATCGTCAGCGTAAAGTGCGAAGGAGAGCACGTCGGTAGCTTCATCCTTGCCGCGATAGGTGCGGTTGAGGTCCTGTATATAGCTGTCGCTGCAGAGGAGGATCGATACCTCCCAGTTGTCTATCTCCAGCGCCGTTAAAACCTTGTCCGCGAAACGTTCAAGCCCTTCGATCAACCCTTCCCCGTTGATATCTTGAGTGCTCACTTCCACCAGGTTCATTCCGATTCCTTCTGGTCCGGATATTCTATTCGGTTGTGAAACTGACCCGCCAGTATCTGTACGAAGCTGTTCTTGATTAATTCAATGTCCTGGAAACTCAGCACGCTGTTGCTCAGCTGCTTCCTGCTGACCTTCTGCATGATCGTGTCCCACACCATTTTCTCGAACTTCTGGACCGTCGGTTTCTTCACCGTTCTGGACTGGGCTTCGATAGTATCGGCCAGCATGACAACTGCCGACTCCTTCGATCTCGGAGGGGTGCCGGTGTATGAAAACTCCTCCGGGGTTACCTTGTCGCTGCTCTTTTTTACTGCCTGCTGATAAAAGTAGCTTATCACGTCGCTCCCGTGATGGTCGGAGACGATCTCCACCACTTCCGGAGGAAGCTTCAGCTCCTTGGCCCTCTCTTTGCCTATCTTGACATGCGACTTTATGACCGCTACCGACAGATTGGGGGTCAGATCATCATGCTTGTTCTTGTCCTGCTGATTTTCGATGAAATAGTCCGGCTGGTCCATCTTGCCGATGTCATGGTAATAGGCCCCGACTCTTGCCAGCAGATGATTGGCGCCGATCTCCCGGCAGGCGGATTCGGCAAGATTGGCAACACTCATCGAATGGCTGTAGGTTCCGGGGGCGACCGTTATCATCCGCTTGAAGAGCGGAGTATTCGTGTCGGACAGTTCCCTCAGCCGGAATACGGTCGGCGCATTCAGGAGATGTTCGACCGCCGGAAGGAGCGCCAGATTGAGCGCGCCGCTTACGAAGGCATACAGGACTGCTATTCCTCCTGCCGAGAGGTACCAGGGAGCCTGTCTCTGCTGAAACAGACCGATAACCATCATGATGAATATCAGCACAATTGCCAGCTGCATTGTACCGCTGATCAGGTCGATCCTCTTCTCCGCATTCCGGATCACATAGGTAGCGGTCACTCCGGCGAAGAAAGAGAAAATAAACGAATATATCTCGATATCAGGCAGCGCAAAAAAGAGCAGAGAAAAAAGCAGCGCCGAAATGATCGCGATTCTCTGGGTCAGCAGGGTCGCGATCATCATGCTGATCAGTGCCGTCAGGATCCCGATTGACATCGGATACGCCGTCGGTATCAGAGAAAAAGCCTTGACCAGGAATATGTTGATGGTGAAGACCAGAGAGGCTATCAGCAGTATGTAACTGTGCTGATAAGTGCGCCGGCTTCTCGCAAGCAGGGGGGCATACATGATGTACGCCAGGAAGAAAATCGCTGCAGTGTAGATAAAGGTTGCCGTTATCTCCTGGACGCTTATTCCCGGCCTCTGATTCATGAGGGCCCGAATGGTGCCTATGTCTTCTTTGGTAATGATATCGCCTGCATTTACTATCTTCTCGCCCTTACTGACAGTGTGAGTCACCGGCTGTACCTGGGTTCGGGCCTCTTCCTGAAGCGCGGTTGTCAGAGTCGGATTGTAGAAAGCGGTCTGCAGTATGAACTTCTCGAGAAGGAGGCTTCCGGCACTTACCAGCTCGCCGCTGAGACTGTATGCCGAGAGAATATCATTCGAAACTCCGTCGAGCGAGTCGATGGAAACGATCCGGTCAGCCGTGTACGGTTCATGGACCTTCTCCGAATCTTTCCAGTGCCACAGTTCCAGTACGGCGCTCTGAGACGGACCGGTTGGGTGCTGAGCGTCGAAGACACCGTCTTCGAGCACTCGGCGCAGCTCCTCCTCCACTACCGGGAATATATCTACGAGACCGTCCGCTCGTGCGAAGATCTCTGCTTCTTCGCGGGTGAAGCGGTTGGGAAAACGCAGCGAGAGCTCTGAGTAGAGCTCCTCCGGCGGCAAGTCCCTTCCTTCTGAAATATAGAAGGAGGAAAAACGCTCGAAGTGTCCGATCTGGGAAAGGATCTTCCCCTCATCGATCGTGTACACCGGCAGGACCTTTTCCGACTGTTCGGCCCGCAGCGCTTCGGTTTTCTCCATATCCGTGTAGGTCACATCCTGGTTGGCTATGAAATCACTCTCGGCGACCCTCCCGACCTCGAAGTCCCGCAGTCTTCGGTTCATATGCGAGGTCTGGAACTGACTTGCGAGAATGAGGAAAAAGACGTTCAGCAGAAATGCCGCTGCAAAGGCGAGCATCAGAAGCCGCTGCTGCTTCCCGTATTGCCGGAGGAACTGAAAGCCTCTCCTGCGGAGATTATTGTTTTTTTTCGTTTTCATATGCATTCACGATCTTCTTGACGAGGGGATTCCTCACCACATCAGCCGCGTCGAAATAGGTAAAGGACAGATCCGGAAGATCCTCCAGCACCTGTCTTGCGTGGAGCAGACCGGAGGAGCGTGGCTTCGGAAGATCGATCTGGGTAATATCTCCGGTAATAATCGCTTTCGACCCCTCGCCTATACGGGTCAGGAACATCTTCATCTGCTCCCGGGTTGTATTCTGGGCCTCATCGAGTACGATATAGCTCTCCTTCAGACTGCGCCCCCGCATATATGCGAGCGGAGCGATCTCAATGATACGGCTCTCCTCCAGCTTGTTGACCACCTGAAGCGGCAGGAGATCATCCATTGCATCGTAGAGCGGTCTGAGATAGGGGCTGATCTTCTGTGTAAGGTCTCCCGGAAGGAAGCCGAGACTCTCCCCTGCCTCCACTACGGGTCTGGTGAGAATCAATTTTTTCTTCTTCCGTTCCAGGATCTCCTTCAGTGCGTGGGCAACTCCAAGGTAGGTCTTGCCGGTCCCCGCCGGTCCAATCGCAAAACAGATATCGAACTGCGACATTGCCTCGATGAACTGTGCCTGGTGCAGGTTCCTTGGAAATACCTTCGGACTGCTCGGAATGGTAATATGCAGGTCTTTGAGGAGATCAATGTTTGAGCTGCTCTCCTCCGAGACGGTTCTGTGGATCGTCCGTACCAGATCAGGGTCCGGCATATGGCCGATCTTCTGGTGCTCCCGTATCTGCTTTATGATCTCGGAAAAAACGGTCTGTGTACGGGCATCATCCGAATCCAATATTATCTCATTGCCCCTCGTAAAAATGCGTGCTTTCAGCGCCTCTTCGAGGGCAAGCAGATTCTCATCATGGACCCCGCATATATCCTTCAGGGTGTGCTGATCATTCAGAACGATAGTCAATCCATTACCCAATAAAAAAAGCCTCCTCAGTGAAGTGTATCTATGCTTCCGATTCAAAGTCAAGCCGGACGGCGACCATCCGGAGCCTAAACTCCAGGCAATAACATATCTCCAATACTATATCCGTAATCCGTCTTCATCATACTCCGCGTCCTTGCGTATCTCAGGGATCGGATTCCACTGTACGAATATACTGAATTCACTGTACCATTGGTACTCTTTTTTGTCTTTATCCAGTTTGGGAACACCGCTGTACTGCATCTGCAGTCTCCAGTCGCGCATGTAGTGAATCAGGGAAAAGGAGATGCTCTGCAGATTGAAATTCGAGGCCTCCCGGTCATCCCTGTTGAAAAAATTTATGGACCGGATAAGATCGTCGAACAGATTCAGGGGTTCCAGCCCCGGATCGATCGCCTCCGAATAGGCGGGAATATACCTGAATATTGCATTGTTGGCCGATTTTATACTCAGGTTTAAGTCCAGAAATTCGGCAATGCTCAGGGAAGTGTCCCACGACAGCTGAAACAGACTCTCGTTGTACCGTATCATATTGAGCTGCAGGGTTGCCGATAGTGCTGATTCGAGTTCGACCCGGTTCTTCCAGAAGGGTTCAGGTTGATACGGGATCTCCAGCTGGGACGAAAACCGGTATGGCTGGAATTCTCTGGCACCCGTAGAGAGCCAGCCCGCATCCTTGTCGAAGGAGTAGTTATCGGTGTAGCGCATCTCGAACCTGTTGGTCCACCATCCGGTCTGCAGTGAGGTTATGCTGTTCTCGGGCCGGTCGGCGGAGATGTTCCATGAAAATTCCTGATAAAAAATCAGCTTCTCCGGTATGAAGCGCATGTCTATCTCGGTCGTGGCCGTATCATCAAGATCGCTTTCCGGATGAAGAATGATGAAATTCTGACTCACACTGCTCTGGTTGAAGAGCGTAAGAGTCTCGGTCACCTCCAGAGGACCGTTGTTCCATTGGTTCTCTCCCGCCTCCTCTACTTCGAACTCGACGGTACTTCGCAACGGACCGGTGTAGAGATCGAGAAGGGTTTCGATTTTCTGCAGGCGCGGCGGCATCGTGTAAGTCAGTACGAACTTCTGCGGCTGCTCCCAGCCGGTGTACACCAGTCCAAGGCTGCTGCGGTGGGTCTGAATACTTTCCTCATCCCAGCCGGGGAGCCTCGATTCGAACACGTCCTCCGCTTCATCGTACGAATAGGTATACAGATCGGATTCTATCTCATACCCGATGTACGAACCGGACAGTACCGGCCTCTGCTTCCAGAAGTAGTTGGTCAGCTCCGTGATACCGATGACCTCGAAATAAGAAAGCTCCTTGTCATCCTCCTTCAGTTCGATCAGGTCCGCTTCTTCGCCGTTGAAGTGGTCCCGGTATCTGCCCTTCAGCCGGGTCGATTGGGTGAATTCAAAGCGTCCCTGCATCATCGCAGCGTCATACGTAAATCTGGCATTCCCGTCTGTATATATATAGGAATAGAGAGGATTATACTGGGTATGATATGAAAAATCCGGATCAATCGCATAGGTGAGGGAGTGCGTAAAAGGCAAATCCACCTCCCGTTCGATGAGCGGTATGTCCTCTACCGGTCCGGGAATCCTGTAATCCGTCTTCAGATCGAGAGGAAACAGATCCTGACTGAACGACTCTTCCCTCCAGTCGGGGGCTCTGTAGTCCCCGGCGGGCTTCCCGGTCTCTGCCTCTTCAGCGGTTTCTGCTTCTGCCTGCGCATTGGGCCTGTCCCGCCCTGTGCTGAACAGAGTGCCGCGTACACTGAGTTCGAAATCGAGGGGGGTAAAGACATCGGGATAATAATAACCTATCTTGTTGAGGGCCTGGTCATCTTCATCCAGCTCATCCTGGTCCATCACCAGCAGAGTGTCGAGTTTGTCGATCCTGAAAGTATCTATCCAGGAGATTTTTTCAAGGAAGGTACAGTTGAAAGTCGTGTGCTGAAGGAACCTCGGATCATCGAACTCTTCGAAGGTATTGAGCTCGATCATCCCTTCTCCGGTGAGGAACCGGCTCCACTCGAGGGTTTCATTCCGCTTATTCAGCTGGTCCCTCAGGAGGCGGTCCGAGTAAAAGGGAAGTTCGAGATTGAAGCCGAAATTCTCCTCCTCGATTTCGAGGTCCAAATCAAATCCGAACCGCACGGGGAAATACATTCCGAAGACGTAGGGCTGCTGATAGTTCTTGATATATGAACCGGTATCCGTATCGTACTGAAGTGAGGTGTAGGTGCCGCTGTAGCCGGAGAGCTCGTAAATGTAGTTCGTGTATCCGGCGCCGATGGTCAGGTCAAGGTTCTTTACCGATCCGAGCTCCTGCATATCCAGCTTGACCGCCGCCAGCAGTCCCAGCCGCGTGTAGTAATCGAGCTGGAACTTACCGTATGAATCCGTGCGGTTGATCCAGTTCTGCTCCAGAGGGTCCCGTGTACTGTGCAGGAAAAATCCACGCAGCTCCTGAGCATACTCCATCCGGTCCCCTTCCACCGCCTGAAGGAATGAAAACCTTCCTCCCTGATCACCCGTCTCCGGCTGCCGGCCGAAAAAATAGGTCGTCGTCTGCGCGTAGTAGCCCTCGAGACTGCGCATCCCGATCGAAGGATGAAATACGAAGGTGTCGCCCGGATGATAGTAGAATGGGATGTAGACTAAAGGCACATGACCGATGTAGAGAGTGGCGTCCCGGATGGCCCATTCATCGATTCCCAGGATCCAGACATTACCGGCGGCGATCCGATAGTAGGGATCATCTATTTTGCTGGAACTGATGATTCCCTCTTCAAGCCTCAGAACATCCCGCTGAATACGATAAATGGTGGTGCCTTTGAAGTAGAAGGTTACCGGCTGCTCCTCGATCTTAGCTGAACGGCTGCTCATACCCTGTATGAATACCCCGCGGAAATTTTCGATATCGAATGTGATTTCCTGCCCCTGGAAATCCTGCTCGGTATTGTCTTTCTCCATTCGGTAGCGAACGTTCCCGATGGCGCTGACGGTGTTCTGGGACCGGTTGAAAATCAGGCTCTGCGCTTCCACTGTATGCAGGGTATTGTTATCGGCATCACGCATGTGGAGCAGGACGCCCCCGCTCAGCCGTATAAGTTCTCCGCCTTCTTCATCCTTCTCGTACTGGAGGTCCCCTGCTGACTCGATCTCCATGCGGTCCGATTCCTTCCCCGGCTCTGCTGATGTCTGCACCGAGGTGAGGGGTACCCCGCTGAATATGTCCCGGTAGTAGGTCAGAAGCCTGTTCTCGAGCTGTTCACGGGTTCCAGAGGTCTCGAGTCCCAGCCTCAACAGCCAGTCCTGAAGCTCGTAGTATGAAGCGGTCGTAATATCAAGGTAAATTGTCTCACGCACCAGCTGCCGTGCATCCGACAGTCCGGAACCTGATTCCATCTCGACTATTGAAGAACCATCGTCCGGGAGTTCTTCCTGTCCGTTCTCCTGTGAAATAAGCGGGTGCGGAAACAGGCAGAGTATCACGAAAATAAAAGCGGGGATGTAAGAAGATGAGAATACCGTCCTTTTTTTACAATGCATGTAACAAAAAGCGTCCCGTGTATGATTCTTCGGCTTTCACTATCTCCTCAGGGCTTCCGGTGAATATCAGCCTGCCGCCGTTCAATCCGCCCTCCGGTCCCAGATCGATAATGGAGTCGGCCTGCTTGATGACATCGAGGTTGTGTTCTATAAGCACTACGGTATTGCCGCGGTCCACGAGTGAGTGAAGCACTTCCATCAGTTTGTTCACATCTTCGAAATGAAGCCCCGTCGTTGGTTCATCGAGAAAATAGAGGGTCTTGCCGGTGCTCTGCTTCGACAGCTCCAGGCTGAGCTTCACCCGCTGTGCCTCGCCCCCTGAGAGGGTCAGTGCCGATTGCCCCAGCTTGAGATAGTCGAGACCGACAGCGTGAAGAGTATCCAGCCTGCGCTTCACCGCAGGGATTTTTGCAAAAAAATCCCTCGCCTCCTCGACATCCATCTCGAGTACATCGTGGATGTTCCTGCCCTTGTACCGTATGTCCAGGGTCTCCTTGTTGAACCGTTTCCCCTTGCACACATCGCAGGTTACGTAGACATCGGACAGGAAATGCATCTCGATCCTGATCGTCCCGTCGCCGTGACAGTGTTCACACCGTCCCCCCGCCACATTGAAGGAGAACCGTCCGGCCTTGTAGCCCCTGGCTTTGGCTTCTGGCAGTGAAGCGAACAAATCCCGTATCGGCGTGAAGAGCCCGACATACGTGGCCGGGTTGGAGCGCGGGGTCCTCCCTATCGGGTTCTGATCGATATTGATGACCTTGTCTATGTGTTCGATCCCTTCGATCCGGTCGAAGGCCCCTTCGGGCTGATGGGACCTTCCCAGACGGTTCTTCAGTGCCGGATACAGGACGTCGTTCATCAGGCTCGATTTTCCCGATCCCGAAACCCCGGTTATTGCTATCAGCTGTCCGAGGGGGAATTCCACGTCGATGTGCTTCAGATTGTGCTCTGCCGCCCCGTAGACCACGATCTTCCTGCCATTACCCGGTCTTCGTTGTTCAGGCGTAGCGATCTTCTTCCGCCCGGTGAGGTACTGACCCGTCAGACTTTCACTGCTGGCGAGTATATCTTCGATCGTTCCGTGGGCTGTCACACGGCCGCCGTGGATTCCCGCTCCAGGTCCCAGGTCAA
>Ga0272441_10007853_pt1 | contig 17168 bp, 10 predicted proteins | sample SSMProp6N_FD_193582 | JGI IMG/M metagenome (GOLD analysis project Ga0272441, IMG submission 193582) | Marine sediment archaeal communities from Little Sippewissett salt marsh, Falmouth, MA, United States - SSM-Prop-6N | ecosystem: Environmental > Aquatic > Marine > Wetlands > Sediment ...
GCTTTGAAAATGTTGGGACAGGACTATATGGATTACTACCTGATTGGTGGTTAGTCGAGGGCCAAGGATTCAAATTGAATGGGGAAAAATAACGGAAGTTGGACAAATAGGGTGCGGAATGTGTGGTAGATCCCATTGATCCGTTTAAACAACACCGATATGTCACCTATCAATTTGGGGAGGCGACACCCTCGTACTCAACCGCGTTTGCGACCGATCGCCCCGTGTATAATTATCGCCCAATGCAGACATGATTCCAGGGTGCATACGCACCCGAAGTCGCCCCGCATCCGAACTCGCCCCCTCAAACCAAACCGCCCCCTCGTCTCCGAAGAACGTCCCGCCGTCAAAGATTTGGGTCGCCGGGGGCTTGCGCCCCCTTGCCTGGCGGCGACTCCACTTTCACTTCGCTCAAGTGCCTTCGCCGTTGGCGTCTCCACTCTCATTTCATTCGAGTGCCTACACCAATCCTGCCTTCGGCAGGACCGGCGCGACCTTTATTCACCACCTCATCCGAGATGTCCCCCGCCCGGTCTTGGCCCCTCGGCCAGAACAGTTGAGACCAGCCCGTGCCCGAACCCGTTCCCCCTTCGGGCCAGCCTCGGGGCCGCTTGTTAATCATCATTTATATCAGAATCAGTATCTTCATCTTCTTCAGTTTCATTATCAATATCAAAAATTTCAATTGGAGTTATTTGTAACCATGAATTTATTCGATTTGAAAAAGCCTTTTTACTTTGAGCATTTGAAACATCAACTTCTAATCGAAATGTTTTGTTTTCATTGTTGTATGTTAAATATTCTTTTAAATGTCCTTTTGATAAGTCCTTAATTGTTGTTTCAATATTTTTCCTTAGGTTTGCAATTCCTTTTTTACTAAATGAAGAATATAGATTTCCTAAAAGCTTCTCTGCAACTTCGTTAATTGAGACCCATTCTGATTGTACTGCTGCCCATTTCAATATTCCAGCTAAAGGGAACTTTAATTCATCTAGTGTGGATTCCGGGACTGCCAGTAAGGAATATGATGGAGGTGGAAAAAAGAAACCTTGCCACTGTGTAAGTTTCTCTTCTAAGATACTATCATTGATCTGATCTATCGTTGCTTCTCCGGGTTGAAATACTTGGACGACGTTATAACCGGGTGTGAGTTGAATCCCCATTTCATCTGTTATTAAAAACGGGCTTCCCGTTGGGTTTCTTTCTTTCTCTGATGGGAATAATGCTTTCGTATATTCAGATGGTGTACATTTTTTATACTTACCCATATTGTCTCCTTTTTGAGGAGACATTGAAATATCACATACACAAAAAAAATCATCCGAAAAACCAAAAATGTCGGGGGTTAATTTCTCTTGTGATCGACCTTCGCACCAATAATCATTATAACCTGCTTCATGAAAAGGTCCTTCCATTTTTTCGGATTTATCAAAAAGAAAAATGGCCCTTCTCCAGAGTTGTATTCTTCTTTCACCTATTGAGACGGAAGGACTAGGCAAACATCTCCACTCCGTCGAATATTATTTTTGAATTTGAGGTTAAGTAACGTGATGCCACAGTACCAAATCTCGGTGCAACGTTCATACATGCATTTTTCTCAGCGGCGAGATAAGAATAATCATCTGCAAGATCTATTTGAATGAAATCTCCCGTATGTAAATCTACACCACAATATCGAGATATATCAGATTCTTTTTTATATGATTGGAGCCACAATTTCATATCGCCCTGACCAAGTTTTGTCATCAATTCAAAACCATCAGAATTGATAGATTCAGAAAACTGAATTTCGATGAAATTTGGCTTTTTGGAACATTCTTTTTCTAACATTCCTATTTCATTTTTATACGTAGTTCTTATGAATTTTAAAAGTGTAAATAAATCTTCGAGATCATCGCATGTTGTGACGGTCATATGCCCTCTAAAATATAATTCATAAAGCTTTCCTGATAAACTTGAACTATCTTGCGATGGGTTTATTCCAAATCTGATTGAAGAAACTGCAAAAGTCTCGTTAGCTACTTTTAGAAGTTTTTCCTGGCTGGCGGTATATGATTTTCCAATCCAGAGTTTTGCAGAGAAATCTGATTTTGGTTCTTCAATTGATAGAATATCCTTGAAATGAATGCCAAACCCTCTATTTGTATAATTCATTTCTTTTTGGATTTTTTTCATAAATGTTTCAGTTAACCAAATACGGTCTACGCCTTTTAGATTTGTAAAATTATTCCTTATTGTTCTATTCGCATTGTTTGTCTTTGCAAACGTAAAAATTTGCCAAATTCTCTTTTCGGATGTATCAATCCAGTAGAAATCTTCATCGAATACACATTCATAGAAATCTTTTGACAATAGTTTTGGATTAATCGAATTGATGACATTTTGGAAAAAAGGTTCATTCACTTCAATCCAAAATACCTTAATCTGAGGAAAGTTCCAATTGCCGTATTTTGAATAATAATTCCTATTTGACTCACTTACTGATTGAAGTAAAGAAAAAAACTCTTTCCTATCTTTGATCTTCCTGACCATGACTCTCCATTAACGTATTTCTATTAATAAATATAACTAAGGTGGCCGAAAGTAAAATTATCACAAACCCCCAGGTTTAACCACCCATTCGGGATCGAGTGAAACCCTCATGGGTTTTGGTAAACCTGGCGGTTTTCAACTATTCTAGCGAGCCAGCAGGCGAGCAATCAGACGAAATCAAACGCCCCCCTCAAACCAAACCGCCCCCTCGTCTCCGAAGAACGTCCCGCCGCTGTTCCAATTACCTGAAAGATAGATATCCCTCGACGCCGCGGTGAGATCACCCTCATCAGGTCATTCTTTTTCAGACTTAAACTAAAAGTAACTAAAAGTAACTAAAAGTAAGTTAAAGTAAAGGCCATAGCTATTGTGTAAACCACACTGACATGTCACCCCTCGGATATTAGGGAAACATCCTCCTCCAAAATTAACGCTTTTGCAATCAATCGCCCCGTGTATAATTATCGCCCAATGCAGACATGATTCCAGGGTGCATACGCACCCGAACTCTCCCCCAAGGAGTTACCCTCTTGAAGGATTTTGGTAAGGGGTGGTATTTGTGGGTGGTTTGCACAGGACGATAGGTCGGGTCAGGAGAAGTCCTTTCTATGATGAAAGCAATATAAGAAATGATGAGGATGTTCAGCCTTAGGTCGATATTACTTGTTCTGGGGATCGTCCTGATCGTTACAGGTGTTCTGCTAACTGTCGGATCCCTGACCCGGGCCGATTATACGGAAAACCGCTACGAGGACGATTTCGACCCACTAAAGTACGATGACGGGGATGTGTATACTGTTCTCCATGATGACATAGACGAAGATGATGCCGACATGTACAACGCCCTTGTCGACTACGGTCTGCTGGAAGGCGAGACGGTGGAGGAGGGAGATGACGTGATCATCACATACGAGATCGAGGAAACGATGTATTCAGGATACAAACAGCAGGTCTATATGCCCGTAAGGATCGAGAAGGCGGCCAACTACACAATATTCGGGATCGTTTGTGTAATCGTTGGTATCCTACTTGTCCTGGTGGGCATGTTTCCTAAACTGTTCAAACGGAGTAAGTAGAGGTGTGTAAACCACACCAATATGTCACCCCTCGGATATTAGGGAAACATCCTCCAACATAAACACTTTCACGACCGATCGCCCCGTGTATAATTATCGCCCAATGCAGACATGATTCCAGGGTGCATACGCACCCGAAGTCGCCCCGCATCCGAACTCGCCCCGCATCCGAACTCGCCCCCCAAGGAATTACCCACTCGACGGATCTGGGTGGGGTTTGCATTTGCATGTGGACTGCACGGATGGGAGAGACTCGAAACCGCAGAAAACATTTTCAACCACCACCCGGTTCACCGAAGAACCCACTATGGGGATGGGATGACATGAAACGGAGAATATCGTCTTACATCGTGTTGGCTGCCTTCGTGGTTTTCATCATCTGCACCTGCTCGGTGTTTTTCAGTCTCCACTCTTCAATGGAAGAGGGGAACATTGAAAAGGAAGATTACCAGACTGACCCGGACTCGTTGAAGGTGTACACCTCCATCATGGTGAAGAATATCCGTCGGTACAACCTAGAAGACGGCACCTACAAGGTGAGCTTCTACCTGACGTTCATGTGGGACAAGGACCAGAGGGATCATCCCGCTGCCGGTGACGTGAACATGTGGGAGATCATGAACGGCGAGATTGACCTGGATTCCGGAGGGATCGTTCCAATAATGGAAAACGCGTCCGTGGACGGGGAGCTCAACGAGGGTCCCGATGGATCATATCTGGCCAACCACTACCTGGTTCACGCCCTGCTCAACAACCGGGTCAACCTACGCAAATACCCTTTCGACATGCAGACCGTGTCCATCCGTATAGAGAACACCTACTGGGGCAAGGACCATGTCGAATACCTCCCCGATGAGGGAATGTCGGAGGTTTTTGATGATGCCTACGTGCACGGTTACTTCATCGGCAATATAGAAGATCACACGTCCACAACGGAATACACCGCCTGGGGAGAGTACTCACGATACAACCTGGATATTGTTATCGTCCACGAATCGTCCCTGTTCTACAAGACCCTTCTTCCGGCCATCATGCTGTTTCTGGTATCATTTCTGGTCCACTTCATCAACCCCCAGGACCTGGAATCCCGGCTGACGTTGATCTTCACCATCATCTTGGGGTCCATATCCCACCACCTCTCGGTCAGCGGTCTGCTCCCACCCACGGGTTACATGCATATCTTCGACGCTGTGGTCGTGAACTCCTACGTAACGATATCCATCGTCCTGCTTTGGTCCATAGTGGTCAACTACAACATGCGCAAGGACATGAAAAAGGGCAAATACATCAACGACAATTACACCAACTGGGTGATCGTGGCCCTCCTGGTGAATGCCACTGTGGTCCACCTGTCGTTTCTGTTCTAGGGCATATTGCGATTGGAAAGGTTGTAAATATCTCAAACGAATATTTGTTGCGAGGACATGAAAGACCGAGTTTTGCTCATCGCCCTTATCTGCACCATCGTATGCCCGTTCTTCCCCCTCGGGACCGGCAACGCCGGGAACGTGACCGAGGCCGTGCCTGTGCACTTGAGGGAGGGTTATTACACCCACCATCTGAACGATCAGCTCAACGCCGGGTCCATGGAAAGGCTCATGGAGGATATGGAAGACCTGGAGAGCGGCCATCCAAACATTGTGGAGCTCACCACAGCCCAGGAGGAGTTCGGTCTCCCCACAACCACCAACGGCAATAGCATACCCATACTGCGGATAACCAACGAGAGCCGGACCGGTGAAAAACCCGGTGTGCTGTTCTTGGGCGGTCACCACGGGGACGAGGTGTTATCGGTGGAGATACCGTATTACCTGGCCGAGTTTTTGGTGGAGAACTATCAGAGCGGACTCTGGATAGACCGGTTGATCGATGAGCGGGAGCTTGTCTTCATGCCCGTGGTGAACCCGGACGGGTGGACCCTGAACACCAGGGAGAACGCCGACGGCCAGGACGTGAACCGGGACTACCCCTACGGGCCGGAAAAAAGTTCCTTCGACTCCGACGGCATACCCCTCTCAACCGTGGAGACCCAATCGGTCATGGCGGTCATGAACAGCTGCATATTCGTAACAGGCATCACCTGGCACTCGGGCACCGAGATAATCGGTTACCCCTGGGGCACACAGCGATACATCCACAAGGGAGAGTGCCCGGACCATTTTGCACTCATTAACATGGGTGAGGCACTCAACGCCGCAGCCGGGTCAGGACCCGCCCACTATGACGTTGGGACCATGCAGGATGTGATCTACCCCGCCGCCGGGACCTGGGAGGACATGGCCTACGCTGGGGCCTGGGACACCGACAACATGGCTCAAGGCACATCCGCCCCCACTTCCAGAACCCTCACCTTCCTTGTGGAGGCATACTTCTCCAAGGGGTACGCGCCGGGGGACGTGCTGGGCGGCCCGGATGGGGTTTTAGATCCTGGCTCGGAAGCCAACGGTCTCATACCCCAGAACATACGACTGTCCCTCACCGCAGCCGACCTGGCCCGGCCCTACGTTGAATGGGTGACAAAGCCAGGCGCTATTGAGGTGGATTGCGGGGAGGCGTTCAACGTATCCTGGCAGACCGGGGGCGCCCTGCTCACCGACATGACCCACATCGACATGGGCAACTCCACCGATGTTGCGGGTTCGACCTTCCAATCATCCGCCGACCTGTCCGGGGGAAGCCGATGGGACGGGACGGTTTTCTGCGAGACCCTTCACGCCCCGGATGAACCGGGCACCTACTACATCCAGGCATCCGCAGTGGTGGACCAGACCTCCCTGAACCAGAACGATCCCGATCCCAAGGTCCCTCCACAGAGCTTTTACGTAAACCAGCGCACCGATGACAGCTACACCTTCAGCGTGGGGGATAAACACCTGAACGGGTCCACTACATGGACATCGCCCGTCATCGCGGTGAAGGTCACCAACCCGGACCCGGTCTACTCCTGGGACATCCATCCCGCCAACTGGACCCAGGACGTTAACCGGTCCATGATCGTTTACGCTTCATATCCACTGCCCCTGGACCCCGATTCGGTAAACGGCTCCAGCCTGCATCTGGAGTACGCGAACGGCACCGGTATCCCCGGGACCGTGTCCTGCGATTACAGGAATGGCACCGTCCGTTTCACCCCCGGCCATTCCATGGCGGGCAGCTCCACCGTGAAGGTCATGCTGGAAACGGGGATCCGTTCCGCCGACGGTACACCCCTGCCAGGTGACATCTCATGGTACTTCATAACCGAGGGCACCAGGACCAATCCCCCTCCCGACCCGATGGATGACCTATCCGTTCTGAACCCTGCATGGGGAAGGGAGACCGCGGTCCCGTTGAACGACCTTTTCAATGACAGCGACCCGCTGGAGTTCGACCTTCAAAACCCGTCCACCAAAAACCTTCTAGCCGAGATCAGGACCACCATCGACGGCCCCGCACTGATACTCAGGCCCCTGGCGAAAACCGGCGGCTGTGTAAACATATCCATATCCGCATCCGACGGATACAACCCGCCGGTCTACATACAGATCACGATCATCCTTCCATACAATCAACCGATCATCATGCCCCGGTGGAAAGAGGACCTGACCCTGGAGGTTAGGGAGGGCAGTCATGTCCGCATCGACCTTCTGCAGTTCGTGGAGAGCGAGGACGGGGAGATTCCGTGGGGAAGCACCCTTTTCATGGAACTGATCAATTCCTCATCTCACCCCAATGTCCAAATCGAGAACACCGATCTTTTACTTCTATACCCCCGGGACGTGGAGAATGACATGTTCGAGATCGATATGGTATCATCCGACGGTCAGCGGGTGGCGGGGACCTTCACGGTGATAACCCTCGAGCCGGAGACCAACGGCGGTGACGCTACGGTCGAGGATGGTGAGGGGGAAGGATCATCCTCCGCACCGTATCTGGCCGTGCTGCTACTGATCACAATAGGCGCTGCGGCGTACCTGCTGATCAATGGAATGAAAGACAGACCCGGTAATGGAGAGAACCATGGAAGACAAGCAATTCAAGGGGCCAGGAGGACCACCGGCCCGAAGCGTCGACCGCCGGTGCAATCGAGAAGTAGGAATGTTTCCGGGGAAGGCATTACCGGCAAGGGCAGATCGAACAGAAGGGGCGAATCGGGATCAGGGACCCGCTGTAGCGGAATGGAAAACCCCAACATGAAGGGCGAAAACCGGTCCCGATGAAGCATTTTTGTAAAAAAATATAATACGTGGCACCTTGATTGATCCGCGATGAGCGTTTCCGGGAATCTTGTATTCAGCTGCTACTCATGCAACAACCCATTCACTGTCCCACCTATTACCGGCAGGGCCATCATGAAATGCCCCAGCTGCGGTGCACAGAACACGGTCCTACCTCCCAATTACGATTCGACCGTGGTGGTCCCATCCAACACCCCTTACTCGGAACCAAGTGAAACGTATTTTGAGCCTGAGACGTCTTCGGACGGGATCCCCACCACGGTGCCCGTGGCCGATCCGGGACCGGAACTGGAGATGGTTAACGTGGTGGAAGCGGGCGCGGCGGGGGATGATCCACTATCCGCTCTGAGCGATGAGGACAGGGCCCTTCTGGAGACCATACACAACGAACTGGCCGATCAGGTGAAGATAAGGTTTCTGGAGCTGGCATCTGAAAATATCATAGAACTCACAAAAAAGCAACAAGAGCAGGCAAAGAACACCGCCAAGGAGGCCAACTCCCTGACCCTCAAGGTGGCCAAACTGAGAAAGGCAAAAAAAGAGGCAGCCAAGGAGCTCGAAAAGAAGCAGGAATCCCTGAAGAAGGTGATGGAGGAGGATGAACGGGAAAAGAAGGCCCTGGATAAAAACGACAAGGGCATCGAGGCCATTGAAAACCAGATAATGGAGACCAGGGCCCAGGGCGCCCTACTTAAGGCCATCAGCATAATCGATGAGGTCAATGGCATAGATGTGAAATGCACTGAGGCGGAAAGACATCTCAAGAGTGCCAAAAAATTCCTTGGGGACAAGAAATTCGACGAGAGCATCAAAGAGAGCCAGCTGGCCCTTGAAAATGCCGAGAAAACGGGTTACGATTTCATTATTGACAAGATCAAGGAGAACCGCCCCAAGATCGAGGACCAAAAAAAACAGGGAGTGGACGTGTCAAAGTCATCGAAGATATTCAACAAGATCAAGGGAAAGGTCAACAACCAGGAATACCGCCACGCCATGTCCCTTCTGTGGCTTTCAATGGAGATTGCAGAGGTTGCGGCGTCCAAGCATCGGCTGGACCTGACGCGCAAGGAGGCCGAGCTCAACATGGACAATTACAAAAAGAGCCTCCAGGAAGAAAAGGACGCCATTTCACAGCTTGAAAAGGATATCCAATCCCTCAATGCCAGGTCCGATGATCGTGAAAAAGAGATCGAGGAGGCCCGGGCGGAACGGGAACGGCTCGAGCGAAAGAAGCGGGAGGCCGATACATTCAAACCCTTCAACGAGGAGGATGACCCTGTCGAGGAAAGCGATAAGGAAACCGATGATCAAAAATCAGATGAAGGGGAGGACACCGACGGTAAAGAAGTTACCAAGGATAAGGATGATTCCAAGAACAGAAAAAAGCCAAGATCAAAGGCTCCGAAGGTAAAGAAGAAGAAAGGAAAGAAGAAGTGAAATCGGTTAGGGTGTGACATGGCAGAAACTGAGCAAGGACACTTTCAATATACCTGCCCCCACTGTGGCAATCTCTTTTCCGCAACACCGGGCACCACTCTGACGGTGGTATCCTGCCCCACTTGCAACAATCGGACCTCGATCCTTCCCAGGGAGGAGGGTGCCGGGGGCTCGATCGGTGAACAGTCCCCTACCGATCCCATCGATCAACAGCAAAAATCAAGCAGCAGAGAGACAGACCCGACCGATGATCGGACCCCGGATGCGGGGGATGGAGAAAAATCGGATACACCATCACCGGAGGGCGATGTGGAAAGAGAGCCGGCAGGGTTTCCCACGGAATGGGATGATGAAAAACTTGATCTGGCCATACAGCGCGCCGTTAGGTCCATGCAGGAGCCCCTTGAAAGGTTTTTACTGGACCTTCGCAAAGATATCCAGTCCCAACAGGAAAAGCAGTTGACAGAGGCACTTTCCGAGGTGGATACTTCCTTTGAATCGATCACTGAAAAGGTAAAAGAGGAGCTGGAGAAGAAGTACAAGGTAAAAAAGGAAGATCAGCTCTCCGATAGCCCATCGATTGAAAAGACCTCACCTACAAAACCAATCATCACCTTTCCACCCCAGGCGAAAAGACCTGTCAAACCCCAACGCAGAAAGACCAAGGAAACCAACCCGTTAAAAACCCTTCTGGAAAGCGCGAACAAACGTATCGCCGAAGCAGAGGAGATAAAACTTGACATGGATGAGAAAAAGAAACGGGTGGAGGAAGCCCGGGTCCTGATATCCAATGACGATATGAAAAGCGCCGAGATCATCCTCCGGGGAGTGGTGGATAACGTCACCGAACTGCTCAGCAATCTTGAAAAGACAATTGAAAAACTCCGCTCCGTCAAGGATATGATACAGCAGGCCCGCAAGGAGGGAGCGGACACCAAGAAGGCCGAGACCCATTTTGCCAGGGCGGAACCCGCCCTCAGGGAACGTGATTTCAACAAGGCCCAGAAATGGGCAGAGAAGGCGGAGGAAGATGTTCGCAGGGCGCTTCTGTCCCTGGACGAGAAGAAGACCATTCCGAAAGTGACCCCACCCCTCCCGAAAGAGAGGGCCGATGAGACCTCCTCGGATGACGTTGAAGTCGAGGAAGTGGACCTGGACGATGAGGACTTACAGCAACTCTTTGACCTGGTCTGACAGACCGATCCTTCTCAACCATCCATCGGAGAATGCCCATGACCAAGTGTGGCAATTGTGAAAGGATCAAGATATCATCCAAGGTGATGCTCTGCAGCCAGTGCGGCAAGGACGTGTGTCCCAAATGCGTCTGCGTTCGTTCCGCCAAGACCAACAACCGCACAACCGCCCTGGCACTGTGCTGGGAGTGTTTCATCGATTCGCTCACCATGGGAGAGGTCAACGATTTTATCACAAAGGGAAGGAGCCGTCGGTTCAGGTCCCAACTGTGGGTCAACGACAACGCCCGTAAGTATCTAAAAAAGCATGAACACCTGGTCAAGCTGCTTATCAAACGCCGTATCGAGTTCCTTAGAAGAGAGATAAACATCTGGGAAAGGGTCCAGCCCAAGACCGGCAGCTCGGATTTCCATCAGGCGGCCATATACGAAAAACCGGATGACGGTGATGCTGTTTACACAGTGGATGAGAAAGAAAATGACCCAGCAGAGGTAAACATATACCAGGTGTCTTCCAGCAGCAAGGCTTCACCCCCCGGAAGACCCGTTGCATTTGGGAGTTCCATACCCGAGACCAAACCCGTGAACCATGACAATGACGAAGACGAAGGAAGTTTCAAGGCAATGCACGAGGGTTCGGGCAGTCCCCGACATACGGGCCTTGGGGTAACCGGGGTTACCAAGCCTGTCCAGGAGATATCCGTCCAGGAACACCTTCGCATCCTTCTGGGAAAGAAACACAAGTACTACAGGTCCTTCCTGAAACACCCGCCCAACCCCCTGGAACAGAGCACCCTGCAGGGCAAGCAGAGGATACACGATCTGTTCGTGATAACCAGAAGCGGTCTTCTGATCGCCCATTACCAACGGTCCAACAAGAAACCGGTGGTTGACGAGGACATCATGGCCGGGATGCTGATCGCCTTTCAACAGTTCATCATGGATTCCATGAACGTTGACAGCGACTCGCTCCGGGAGTTCAAGTTCGGTAACTTCACCGTTCTCATCTCCTCCGGGGATTACGTGAACCTGGTGGTCATCATGTCGGGTCCGTCACCGGAATCTTTCAGGGTACAGATTGACCAGGCCATCAAGGAGATAGAGGTGTTCCATTACGGAGTGCTCCGGACCTGGAGCGGAAACATGGACGAGGTCAAGATGGTTGACCAGTACATACAAAAACTCATCCGGGGCGACTACGCTACGAGCAACTGATCAAAACCGGACCGGCAATCCCGACCGGCACTCTCGAACCGGCACCACCGGACCGGCACCACCGAACCTACACCACCGAACCGGCACCACCGAACCTACACCACCGGACCGGCACCACCGGACCGGCACCACCGAACCGGCACCACCGGACCGGCACCACCGAGCCGGCACCACCGAGCCGGCACCCGCCGCGGCATTCAATCGTCACTTTCGTCATCTCTTCGGGAGCCTCTCACTTCTCCCATCCTGGTCACGGGCATGACCCGGATATCTACGTCATCTTCCCTTTTCCGTCCCCTATTTCTCATGATGGCCCCGAATACCAGGGCCGCAACGGCGACCAGTACAATGACCAGGATCAACATCATCGACAGGTTCCCCACCGGTCCATCATCCTCCTTGACCAGGATAACCACCTCCTCGGACCCGTATCCCGCACTCACCCTGATGGAATGTTCACCCTCTCCCCGGGCTTCCCACATAAACACTATCTCCTTTTCACCACCCGCCGCCACATCGACACTCTCCACATCCTCCATGACGCCGTCCACCTCCAGGCTGACAGGGGTGTCAACAGAGGTGGTGGTTCCCGAGTTGTAGACCACCACGGTGATCGTCACCTCATCGCCTTTTAGGGGAGTGATGGGTACTATCTCGGTTGATGATATCTCCAGGTAGCTTCCATCACCGCGCCGGTAGGATGTCACCTGGGTCATCAATGTAGGCTCATCGGAGGACCCCCATTCCTCGTTGCGGACCGGATGGCCCAGTTCATCCGAGAAATAGGACAGTGAGTGGGTGTAGAACTCCTGCATCAGGCTGCCGTATCCGGAATCGGAACTGTCATCGAAGCTTTCCGATCGGATCACCAGCGTTTCCACGGGACCAGAATCCAGATCGACCTCCTCTTCCCTCAAACACTCCATCCTGAAGGTCGTTTCTTCAACGTAATGTCCGGAGTCGTCCAGGGACTGCCCCGCAACTGACCCCCAGGTTTCCTGGTAGGTGTAGGCGGTGGTGGTTGCGAACCACTGTTTGCCTACAATGATGGGAAACTGGTAGATGTCCAACGGAGGAACGAAATCCGTTATGGAATGGGTGGAAGCGGTTTCGGGGCTTGCGCCCAGGCTTATGGAAACGTTGGACCACATGTCGGAATGGAGCAGGGCCAGATCGGTCCGGTCCCACATTTCGAATCCCTCGGTTCGGATGGTGAGGGGGGCGCCCCGGTACTCGGCGTTGATGGTCCCGGTCTTTCTCACCCGATAACATCCAGTTCCGTTCCATTCCATCGCCCCCTCCACGGTGGTCTGCTGGTAGACGCTCCCGACGATGGATTCATCATCGTAGATGAGGTTTATCTCTCCGGTGCTGTTCAGAACATCCCCGGGAGCAGTCATGGGCGATCGTATCCGTGGCGGGTTGCCGGCCATGTCCTGGTCCACTAGGTAATCCACGCTGGCGTCGTACTCCCCCTGATCGGTCACCATCCGGGCGCTTACCCGGTGCCACCCGGGGTCATAAGACGTGCTGTCCCAGTAATAATCCCAGGTCATCCAGCGGTTATTCGACTCTGCGCTCTTCCAATCACCCTGGTCAATTTGGACCTTCACCTCCTGTATCTCCTCGTCAGCAATGCTGGTGGACCCGGCGATCGTCACCTCCCCGAACACCGCGGCGCCGTCGGTGGGCGAGGTTATTATCAGGGGATCGTCACCGGGAAAGAGGAAATCGTCGGGTATGATGTCTGCAAACTGGGAACCATCCACCTCCTTGAAGGCCAGCACGCCGATCTCGATCGTATCCGGTCTCCCGCCGAGCCAGAGCACGGGCACCTCCATGTGCAGAACCGATGTTCGGGCACCGCTGGCGTTGGGGCCCGCCACTCCCATGTCGGCCGGTGCCGGGGGGAAGGTCTGGACGAACTCGCCTCCTGAATAGGTGTACACGTACTGTGCACCGTCAGCTGTCAGCTGGAGGGAATAGGACACCGCCATGGAATCGTCTATCTCACCCGCCACCGCAAGCTCGGCTACCAGCCGGTCATCGGAGGATATCCTGGGAAGCTCTTCGTCATACCATGCATCCAGTTTCAGCCCGTCTATCTCCGGATGGTCCCCCCGATCACCTGTATAGAAATCCTCCACGTCGCCTTCAGGATCGGTGATATCCACCACGGTTTCCTGGGCCCCCGCCTTGAAGACGGGAACGGCTGCCAGGATCAGGGACAGAACCAGGGACAGAACCAGGCCCGGGGATAAAATTGATCGGGCTCTCATGCACGGTAAATTCCCCCCATGAGGGATAAAGGGTGCGGTCAAATATCGCCATAAACTATTGAGATATCAGTACACCAATACCGGATGACATTGAAGGGTTGGTTGCAAGAAGTGTTCCAATCTTAGTATAAATACCCTCCCCGTAGATCGACATGGTGTCTGCAATGAACATGTTATTTCTACCAAGAAGACGGCTGACTGCGATCGTTTACCTGGGAATACTGGTGATGGCGGCCCTGGTGGGTGCGAGCGCCGGGGGCGAACAGGGAGCCACCCGGGGCCAGATAGTGGTGCATTCGCTGGAAGTGGATGCCACAGTAGTGAACGGGTACGCCGTGACGGAGGTCACCCAGCATTTCGAGAACACGGGAGGTTATCCCGAGGACGTGATGTTCCAGTTCGGAATACCAGATCGTGCGTTCCTGTCAAACCTGACAATAACGGTGAACAACGTTCCGCATTACGGAAAGGTTGTGGAGAGGGCGGCGGCCCTGGAAACCTATGAAGCGGCGGTGTCCCAGGGACAGACCGCGGGAATGGTTTCCGAGGGAGTGGCCAAGAACCTGTTCTCCACGAGCCTCAGCCTGGCGTCCCGGGACAGGGTGAATGTCACCCTGCGCTTCGAGGAATTCATCCCCCGGATCAGGGGCGGCTACGAGTATGCAGTACCCCTGTCATCCTGCACGTACCCGCTGGGGACAGGCGATTTCAAGATCAGGGTGGATGTCCGCACCCCCACCGAGGTGCAGTCCTTTCAAACACCGTCACACCCGGCCTCTGACATAAACAGAGCCGGCGGTCTTTCCCGGATCGCGTACTACCATCCGGAGATCCCAAACGTTTCAACGGATTACGTGGTCAGGTGGACCCAATCGCCCCTGCCAGAGGAAGGCAGCATTCTGGCCCACGATGAGGATGGCGTGGGATACTTCTGCCATGTTTTTGCCCCGGACCTCTACGACCTGGGCGGTGTTCCCATGTCCAAGGACATCATCTTCGTCTTGGACAGATCGGGCTCCATGTCCGGAGATCCCATGAACCAGGTAAAGGACTCCTTTGCATCCATTGTTGAGGACCTGCGGAGCCAGGATAGGTTCAACGTCATTTTCTTCGACGATGATATCACCCTATACCGTCATGAGATACTGGATGCCAACGAATCAGCCCGGAAACAGGCGCGCAATTACATTGATTCCATCGAAGCCGCAGGGTCCACCAACATAAACGACGCCCTTCTCACGGCCCTGGAAATGTACTCCGACACCAACAACTCCGTTCCCATAATCGTATTCCTCACCGACGGCCAGCCCACGGCCGGGGTCACCTGGCCGGACACCATACGCAGCAACGTGCGTGCAGCAAATGAAAACTGTGCTGCCATATTCTCACTTGGGTACGGATCGGGATGCGACCTTTCATTCCTGGAGGCCCTGAGCCTGGAAAACTATGCCACCGCCACCCATATTCAGGCCGGCACGGATGCAAAGGTAGCTCTCCAGGGTTTCTACGAGACCATCTCAACACCGCTCTTGAAGAACATCACGTTCAACTACGACGCGGGAGCGGATCAGGTGTACCCATCGCAAGCAGACCAGCTCTTCGAGGGTTCCGAGATAGCCGTGGTGGGAAGGTATGACTCATCCAATTCACATATGACCTCAACGGTTAAGGCCCAGACCACCAACGGTAAGAAGGTGTTTGAGAAGAGCTTTGCATTGGGTTCGGACCTGAACAACAACTTCATTCCCAGGCTCTGGGCGTATCGCCACATCAACGGCCTTTTAGACAGGATCAAGGTTGAAGGCGAGGACCAGGAACTGGTAGGCGAGGTGGTGGACCTGTCCGTCCGGTGGAACTTCGTCACCCCCTACACTTCCATGATAATGGTCATGGAGGAACCGGAAGACGTTCCTGATGCAGAGCCGACTGACCAGGACACCGAGCCGGCGGACAGGGAGGGTGATGTGGGATATGACATGGGTGTGACCGGGAGTAATGATACCGGAACTGGGGGTGATGAGAACGTCATGAATGGCTGGGCCGGCGACGGTGAGGGGGAAGGGGAGGCGGAAGGGGAATACGGTGATGACGACTGTGACGACTCATCCTGGGAGCAGTCCATGGTGTACCGAGACAACGGGGATTCGGACGGTGACGGGCTACCGGACTGGTGGGAACAGGAACACGGTATGGACCCTTACGATCCAACGGATGCAACCGAGGATAAGATCGCCGTTTATGATAAAGAAGAAAACAGTGGTGGTTCAGGAACCAGCAAGACAACCGGCACCCTTTTCATACTATTGATCGCCATCCCGTTGGTCCTGGTGGTGCTTGTTACCCTGTCAATTACGTCCCTGCGGAAGAAAAATAATAAACATCCCGGTCCAATAAATGGGCACGGCCACCTGAGCTCCGACAACGAGGGGATGAACCACGATTCCCGGGGAAGCAAAGGTTCAGCACCCGTCGTGAAAGATGATGATCCGGAGGATATCCGGATTCCCTGAGAAGTACCGAGGCCCGAAAGCATGGATCCAAGGTTGATAAAGACGGCAGTGGTGATCGCGTTGGTCTGCGCGGCATTGTCCAGCCTGAGCCCGGCTGAGGCGCAGGAGGGGCTCAGTGGGTTCTACGGGACCGTGTACGATGACGACGGTGACCCCGTGCAAGATGTCACCGTCATCCTCTTTGACGAGGCCAACGACACCGAGTACAACCACACCACCGATAAGGCGGGTTCCTTCCAGCTGGAGGTACCCCGGGGCGAGTACTATCTCAACGTGGAATGGGGCAGTCAGTTCCTCCCCGAAGAATCCTACATGCTAAACCCCGATCACAGGACCGACAATGACACCCTGATTCTTCTGCCCAACGATGCAATGGCCGTGGAAATCTATCTGATGTTCCACGACACCGACGGAGACGGTGTCAACGACTGGGACGACGCGTTCCCGCAAGACCCCAGGGAATCCGAGGATACGGACGGCGATGGGGTGGGGGACAACAGCGACGAGTTCCCGGAAAACGGGACCGAATGGAGCGATTACGACGATGATGGGGTGGGGGACAACGGGGATGCGTTCCCGGATGACCCGAATGAGTGGAACGATACCGACGGGGACGGGGTGGGGGACAACGGGGATGCGTTCCCGGATGAGCCGAATGAGTGGAACGACAACGACGGGGACGGGGTGTGTGACAACGGGGATGCGGACC
>Ga0272441_10007854_pt1 | contig 17165 bp, 14 predicted proteins | sample SSMProp6N_FD_193582 | JGI IMG/M metagenome (GOLD analysis project Ga0272441, IMG submission 193582) | Marine sediment archaeal communities from Little Sippewissett salt marsh, Falmouth, MA, United States - SSM-Prop-6N | ecosystem: Environmental > Aquatic > Marine > Wetlands > Sediment ...
TCTGAAAAACACATGTGAGGCAAATGTTTTCATATTTCATGAAACCAACAGTCAACTGGCAGTAAAGGCGTGAAGGTGGCAAAACCGCGCGCCCACGCACCCGGTTCACTCCGCTTCATAATATACCCACAAATGCCATAATGTCAAGCGCTGAAACGGAATGTGAAAGGATATGTAAGGGACTATACTATATCAGGATCGGACTTGAAAAAATCTGATTAAAACCTCAGGAATGACTCGTGACAGTCGTGTCTTCCAACTCATCCAGCCTCGTCCTGATTTCAGATTCGATATCACTGATTGTCGTTTGGTCGGTAATGGTCGCCTGGTCGAAAGAGGAAACACGCTTCAATTCATCGAGGATAAACGATATACTCTCCACCGCTTTGGAAATGACGGTGGTGGATGATTTGCATACCCCTTTTTCGTCTGTGATCTTACCCTTGGTGACGGCCAGTTCAATAAGTTGCGCACGACCGTCGATAGCCGCGATGGCGTTGTTGATCAAATGGCTGAACGTGACCGCAATCTGTTGCAACGATTCCAGGGCGCCCTGCATGGCCTGATCATGCGCAATCTGTTGTTGCATTTTGCGGTTTTCACGTAAAAGATTTTCAACCGTCTCATACTGCATGAACAGCAGTTGATTGGCCTCGCGCAGAAGTTCTTCAATACTTCCGATTTCGATTTCCAAAAAGCCGGACTCTTTGACCACTTCGCTGATCAGGTCGGCCTCGATCCGGCCCAAAGCCGCATTGCTAAGACCAAGGTTGGAGGCGACAATATCCTTAATTTCAAGAGCCTTGGCCTCCGGTGGCGGCATGGTATAGGTCCGGAATTTGGAAAGCTGATTGGCCAGGTTGATAATCTGTGGCAATGTCAAATCGGGAGATTTTTCACCGTGTGTGAAAACCCGGTGGTGCTGACTGGCCGCCTCACCGATATGTTTGGGCAAACCCCACTGGTCCAGGATGAACTGCCCGGTGCGGGCGTGGTCGGTGCCCCAGCTTTTCTGCTCAACTTCCAGCAGGCTCTCACCGGCCTCAACCAGCTTCCAGATACGCATGTACTCATCCGAGAATGAAGCTTCCAGAATCAACATCCCGACATCATGTAAAAGGCCCGCCACAAAAGCCTCTTCTGCCGGCTCGAAGCCGATATCATCCGCAATAAGCTTAGCCGCTGTCGCCACTTCCAGCGAATGACGCCAGAATCGTTTGCGGTCAACCGCACCCTTAAGTCCCCCCACCATCTCGTAAACCGATGCCGACAGTGCAATCGCCGTAACCGAACGCATCCCGAGCGTGACCACCGCCTGGTTAATCGTGGTGACCTCGCGCACGCGACCATAATAAGGTGAGTTGACAATTCGAAGAAGTTTGGCCGTCAGGGCCGGATCTTTCAAAATAATGCGCGACAGGTCGGATGCCGAGGCATTCGGATCGGCGGAGACCTTTACCACCTCCACCAGAACCTGCGGCAAAGACGCCAGCTCGCCGTGATCATTGAGGATCTTGTGATATACTTCGTGGCTCATATCTACCTGTATTATCGACGAACAGGCGGTATTTATTTAGATATATCCGGGTTAGGAACGATGCTTTTTGCGAAGACGGCGCAGGCGCCGCTCCAGGTCGGCCTTGAGCGACCGAAGCGAGGGGCAGGCGGGCTCGGCCGCAACCGCCTGGATAAGTGCCTCGGGGATATCACGCAGGCGATGTTCATAATACTTGGCGAGCTCTATTCGGGCAAAAAACTCTTCAGTCCCACCGGAATCGGTGATTTTCCGCCAGATTGGCTCCGCCCGCTTGATTTGACCGGTCCGCTTATACGCCAGCGCCAGGTGCATGAGAATATCATATCGACGGCCTGACCAGAGGGCGGGCTCGCACTGCTCCAAAAGCGGCGGAATCGTGTCGTGCTCACGACGTTTTTCCATCACCCGCACCAGCGAAAATATATCGTCGGCCTCCCGCATCTCAACCGCCGGGTTCTCCATTAGCACCGAGAGGTGATGCATCAGAAAATAAAGCGAGATGATGTCATAGAGATTGTGCTCCACCACCTTGTCGAGAAGATCGGTTGCCGAGGTCGCCAGCCAGTTGAAATACACCGGCGGCACCAGCTCGCCGGGGAGATCGTCAACCCGGTGAAAATCCAATACTTCCCGTTCGACATTACCAAGCGTACAACTCCCGATCCGCCGTCGAAACAACCGCCGCGTGGAATGCAAAAGATCGACGTGATCGGAAAACTCGAGATTGCGCTCAACCCGGTTGATAATCAAACGATCCTTGAGAATCGGCATGTCAAATGACTTGCCGTTGTAACTGACCACAACCGTCCCCTCGTCGATTTCGGCGCGAAGCGCCTCGAGCATGGCCGCCTCATCGGGATAATCCGGAAGAAAATACTGCCGCACCTGGAAACCGTCGCGCGTCACCGATCCGAAACCGATCAGAAACGCCACTGTTCCCGCACCGCCCAACCCGGTCGTTTCCATGTCGAAAAAAAGCAACTTCCCCGGATCATACACCCGGTCGGATAAATCCGACATGAAATGCGTGGAGCGGTACGGCGCCGAACGATCCAATTCGCCCAGAACAGTCTCGCCATGCCGATACCCTTCATCGAAATCGGTGACGATTTTAACAAACGAACCCTCATCCCTGGTGCAGATTTCCCCCTCGAGACAGGAGGCCGCAAGGTGATAGCGATCGGAATAGTCACCGTCGGATTCCTCCCCGGGACCGACAATATGCCCGGAGAGACGATTGAGTTTATCGCGAAGCATATTTATTCAGGACCTGCTCGATGAAAAACAATACGGTCGGGTCGGTTTCGGTTTGTTTCAGGACTTCAACCTCGCCGCAGGCCTGCGAGGAATTGCTCAAACGCACCGCATCAACGGCCACGGCGCGCCGCACCGGTGAGGGTGATAGCAATTGCCCGGTGATAACCACCCCCGCGTCATCACCGCCGATTTTTCCCAGCGTGGTGCACCCCAGATTACCGACCAATTCGTTTTCCGAACGGAGCGAATCGGCAATAATCTCAACGGCCTCCGCCCCGAACATCACCAGCGCCTCCGATGCGGTCATCCGTGCCCCGTAAAACGAGTCACCGAGGATGTGCACCAGGGCTGGAATGGCCTCCACATTTTTCAATCGCCCGGTTGCCACCGCCGCCGATTTGCGCACCGTCTCGACCGTGTCGGTCAAACCGCGCATAACCGCCGCATTGGCGCGGGTGTCACCGATTTTGCCCAGTGCCCCGATTGCGCCGGAACGAACCCGCCAGTCGTCATGATTCACCGTTTTCATCAATCCGTCCACGGCCGACGAATCCTTGATCTGCCCCAGGGTATAGCACACCCGACTGAGTTCTTCGGGATTGTCGAGGGTGAGCGCGTCAAGCAAACCCGGGACCGCGTCCCGGCCGATATTCTCGAGTATCTTTGTAATCGTGTGAAGTTCGCGCGCGCTTTTGGACGAAAGCTTCTCGATCAGGCGCGGAACCGCCGGTGCACCCATCGCCGAGAGCGAATCGATCGCCGGTTGCACCATGTCACGGTATTTTAATTCCCCGGAAGACGCGATGACAAACAATGAATCGACCTTGTCTTCAACCGAGCCGCCCGACACCGGGACTGCAACAGCCAGCAACATCACGACCAGCAATACCATGCAACAATATATCCTGCGCATACCGGTTACTCCTTCTCCATTGCCGTCACGGTCGATGGGATAAACTCCCGGTCCATGCCGCCACCCCACTTCGACGGAATCTGCCAGTAGGTGTTGTCCGCGCCGTTGCCGACATAATGATCGGATCCCTTCAGGTCAAGAAACAGCCCGATCGAACCGAAGTCCCGCCGGGGATTGCCGTAGCCCTGGGTGTTGTGAGTGTCGATGACATAGTAATAATCATCGCCGTAATCATTGATCAGGATGCCGAAACCGTTGGCCTGGCCACCGCCCTGCGACAGCCCCACCGAATGATAGATGTCATTACCATATCGATCCAGCATCATCCCGCATCCGTAATCATGACCGCATCCCTGCATCAGTCCCTTCCCGCGATAAAAGTCATCCCCGTGATGATCGAACAGCAGGCCCAGCGACATGTGTATGCCGGCCCCCTGCGCGTATTGGTATGATACATACTGGTCGTGACCGCTGGAATCATAAAGAACCCCCAGCGCCCACCAGTAACTGGACCCCTGGCCGTAGATATCTGAAACATACATGTCATTCCCCTTGAAATCGACAATCGCGCCGATTCCGCCGGACGTGTACGGCCGCAGGCCGTAGCCAAAGCCCTGTGACAGTGACACAAAATGAGGATTCCCCCCCGACAGCCCCAGCATCTCGGTATAGGTATTCCCCGCAATGTAATTGTCTGACCCGTCAACCTCCACGATCACCCCGAATCCTTCCACCATCCCGACTCCCTGCGACAAAAACGATGCCGTATACACGTCGGAGCCGCCCCGGTCAATCAGCGCGCCGAGACCGAACGTCCCCGCACCCTGGCTGTGAGTGTCGCCGTGGTACTTATCATTGCCACCGTCGTCATACAGCAGGCCAAAACCGAAATACCCGGAACCGCAGGAAAAACTGCCGCCGTTGTATACGTCGTCACCGCCCATATCAAACAGCAGGCTGACCGAATTGCATCCGGAACCGATCGTGAATTCGGTCTGACTGCTATAGATGTCATCACCGGACAGGTCGATAATGATCGTGCCGTGACGATCATTGACATCGTGGTACAAATCATAGCGGTCATCACCGCCGAAATCGATGATAAATTCATAATTACCGGTATACCGGTTATTGCCGGTGCCCCCGATTGCCCAGTTGTCCTTTTTGCCGAGATAGGACGCAATACCGGTTCGCGACGGAAGCACCGCCGTATCCGTTAGCATGCGATACACGTCAACCTCGCCATCCGCGATCTCAGCCATCAGTTGCGTTATTTCGTCATACATGGCGACTGCGGCATCAAGCCCGGCACTGAGCAGGTGATCCTTTTGAACCTTGTTGCCGAATTCGACAAAATCCTCAATATACTTCTCCTCCGCCTTCTGAATCGAATCGAGCACCTCGACCGGTTGCGATTCATCGGCGGTATCTTCCAGGATCAACTCCTTAAACTCGGCAAACAGAAATTCCCGCTGACTGGAGGAAAGCTTTGCAATGACCTGTTCTCCCGCCGGAACAATCACCCGGTCAAGATAATAATCCGCCCGGGAAAGCAGACGGTTCAATTCGATCGAATGGTAGAAGAGATTCGAACCCAACTGGTACTCCCCCTCACCGGTATCGCCGCTATACGGCCGCGTTTCAGGAACGGTCTTTTTCAGATGGGTAAAGGCGAACTCCAGAATCGGCGCAAGCTCACCACCCCGACAGTGATCGCGCAACTGCTCGGTGAACTCAATCATGCCGTAGGGGTGACCCATCAGGTTCGAGACTGTCTCCAGACGGAAACTGTCAACCTTGCTGTAATCATCACGGAACGTCAAATCCGACGGTTGCAGATTCAGCAGTGCCATCAGATGTTCGACCGCCTGTTGTTCGTGGACTGAATCAGGCGTCGTTTGCGCCGTCGCGGTCAGCGCCGAGGCGACCACACCAAGTAAAACTATTATGGATTTCATGACAGCAATTAAACCCCGCACAATAACCGGGTCAATGACTTTTATTGTGAAAAAGCGAATTTATCGTTTCTTGGTCAGCACCCAGACCCAGGCCGGGAACGCCGGATACAACAGGCGAAACATCCAGCCGGGCAGGCACGAGATGATATTGCCCGGCCGCACCACGTCGTCGGCATGAAAATACTCCGGGCGCTCGAAAATCAGCCGCGTATAGTCATGTTGCCAGAAATCGCCCGTGAGACGCCGCAGTTTTCTCAGCGACAGCAACTTGACATCATAAATGCCCTTCTTCCCCGCCAGTTTCATGTACCAGTCCGACAAAAAATGCGGTAACCATGACAGGAAAGGCAAAAAATAGTGCCCCTCGATCAAAACATAGCGATTGCCCGCACCAAAATAACACAGTCCGGAATAACGGAGCACCCGGTATATTTCCGAAAGCAAACCGTCCTGGTTGTCGACATGTTCATAGATTTGATTGCAGATTACGACGTCGACACTGTCATCGGCCAATCCCGTATTGGTGCCGTCGGTGCACACATAGTCAATATTGTCCAGCGGATAATTCCGCCGGGCCGACTTCAAACCCACCGTATCCAGGTCAATCGCTACGACTTTCTTGAAATGCCGTGCGAAGTGACGTGTCATGATACCGGTCGAGGAACCGAGATCAAGGCAAACCAGATCCTCCAGCGGTCGGTCGGAAAAATGCCGGCAGACGGAAATTACCTTGTCTGCTTTCTTCTTGCGTTCGTCTTCATCATACAAAACCGGGAAACGTTCCGAAAACGTCCCCATGCCTTCATTCATTCTGGTGCGCTGGTCGACGGTCATTTTTCCCTCACACGGTATACGGATGACAGGGCAAACAGCGCTGGCCACCATGCACACAGCGGCCGGCACAATCGCTCCGGAGTTTTCATTCGCGGCGGGACTATTGAAAGATATACCATTTCTTCAATCTCTAACCCGGCCTGCGCGAATAACCGGCGATCACGGTTCGGAGTGAACAGCCTGATATGGGAGTGCTCAAAATGCCCGAGGTGCGAACTTCCCGTCAGAACACGCAGTCGCGAAACCAGGTGAAATTCATTCGGCAAAGAAACAATCATCTCCCCGTTGTCACTCAGGGCGCCTTTCAGCTTTTCCAGCACCGCCACCGGGTTATGCACCTGTTGAAGCACTTCAAGGCAGAGAATGATCTCATACCGATCCAAAATATCATCGGCCTCCAGATCGTGCACAAAAGACGAATAACCCTTGCGGTCAACCAGTGCGACCGCTTCGGGCGAAATATCCGACCCGGTCACATCGAAACCGCGCCGCGCGAAAAAGTCCAGCACCACTCCGCGTCCGCAACCGACCTCGAGCAATCGCCCCTCCCGTTTTCGCATCAACCCAAAGACCGCCTCGGCCCGTTGCACCGCGCGCGGATCGGCTGTCTCCACCGGTTGTTGCCGCCAGTACTGATCAAAATAGCTTTTCTTTTCATCGGTTGAAAGCATCGGTCATTTCCTCTTGTGTCTCGCGCCTGCCGTCAAGCCACGTCCTGACCCTCCGCGCCGCATTGCTGATGTCAAGTTCGGCCAGCACCCGCGGGCAATTCCCCTGCAAAGCGGGCCCCTCGATAATTATCCGGTCAAGGCAATCCGCCAGCCGGTCGATTTCACCGACCGGAAAATGCATCCCGACATTGTACTTATCGATCAAACGCGGCATGTCGCCGATATCGGAACAGATAACCGGAAGTCCCGCCTGCATTGCCTCCCCGAAAGTCAGTGGAAGCGAATCGCTGTGCGACGGAATCACCGCCGCCGTGGCCCGGCTGAGTAGCCGGTTAATCGTATCTCGTTCGCAATAACCATATACGGTTACGTTATTTTCCAATTCTCTGCGCACCACCGCCGCCTGTAGCTCATCCTCGGCGCGACCGGTCCCGACAAAGGACAGCTTCCAGTCCTGGTGATACTTCATAAAAATCTCAAAAGCATCGAGCAGGTCAAATACCCCCTTCTCCTGTTCCACTCGCCCGACACAGATAAAATGCTTTTCCTTCGGCGCGTCAATCGTCTTGGAAACGTCGATGCGATGCATGCTCGGCAGAAAATCACAGGGCTTGCCGCACAGCGCGGCGGTCTTCTCCGCCAGTTCATAACCGTCGGCATAGCACCGGTCCGCTTCGCGCAAAATAGTCTCGACCAGCTTTCCCACCACCGGTTTTTGCGCCCAGGAGTTGATATCCGATCCGAGCGCCCAAACCGCGTAGGGAATGCCGAAACTACGGTGCAAGCGATACGCCAGGTATCCCGAAGGCATCGCCCAGAGCGCGAGCACCCCGTCATAACCCTTCTCATGCAGTAATGCCGAAGCATAACGATACCCGTTACGAAAATACCGCCAGATCTTGAAATAGGACGCGGGCCGCGTCAACGGTAACTGCGATATCACCGTCCCGCCGTCGGACCAGTCAAAACGATGAACCGATTCGTCGAGATACCCCTCGTTGTCACTGGAAGAACTGTAGTACGGCGTTACGACCTCGACTGACACCCCCGCCTCGACCAGCGCAACGCGAAAGTCATGCACGAACGGCGATGCGACATCGTCCGGTCCGACCGGGTACCGGTTACTGATTATCAGAAGTCTTGGTGACATATCCATTGTCGGTTGAGGATAACACGGCCGACCGTCGCGAATCAGCACGGTCGTCGGCCGGGGCATTAATGAAACTCAATTTGTCTTCGATCAGGTGCTGGTTGCGTTGCATTTTGTACACTTCCTTGCGCAGACCGACCATCTGCGTTCCCAGGAAACCGAACAGGATTACCTGCAGGCCGGATACCAGCAACAGCACCATCAGCGTCATCAACGGGCGATTGGGATTGAGCGTGGCAAACTGCCAGAGATACACGATATAAGCGCCGATTCCCGCACCGGCGGCGATTAACAACAAACCGATCAATCCGAATAACAGCGATGGACGCTCGAAAAAAGAGAATACCAGATGCGAGAGCGCCGTGGCCTTGAAACGAAACTTGGACTTGCCCTGCTTGCGCGATGTCAGCGTGGCCGGAAACTCCAGCGGCGTATACCCCGCGGCCAGCGCCTTCGAGAGAATCTCAAGATGAATTTCCTTGCCGTCGGACTCCAGGTCCAGGTGCTTGACACACTCCGCCTTGTAACCGCGCAGGACACCGGTCAGAGTCTTGATACGACCCTTCATCGCCGAGGACAAAATGACGTTGCCGAGCCTGGAAATCAGTAGCCGCTTGAACGAAACGTTTTCGGTTTTACCGTCGGTCATATACGGCGAACCGATCAGGAAATCAACCTCGGGATTGTCCGCCAGTAGACGGTACATCACCGTCAGGTATTCCTCGGAATAGGAAAGATCGCTGTCGATGGTTAGGATGTATTTCCCCTGCGCGGCCTTAATGCCGGTTCGGATGGCCTTGCCCCGACCGGCATTGGTCTTGTAACCCACATAGCGAACCCGGGGGTCTTCTTCGGCATATCGTTTTATTTTTTCGGCGGTGTCGTCGGTCGAACCGTCGTCGACCGGCAAAATCTCAAAGCTCTTGCCGGTGATGGTCAACGCGGCCGCCATCTGCTGAAGATTGTGCGGAATGTTTTCCGACTCGTTGAACGCCGGGACAACTACCGATATCTCAATCATCTGCCACCACTTCCTGTTGTTCGTTAACCTTGCGGGCAATGCTATGACCCAGTTTGAGCGCGTGCGGATCATACGGATCGATCTCCAGCGCCTCGCTGACGAATTTCAACGCCTCGCGATATCGCCCGGCGCGTCCCAGCGCGGCCGCCAGACGAACCCGCATGTCCACATTATCGCAATCGATCGTCAGGGCGGCATTAAACAACTGCCAGGCATGTTCGCCATTGCCCATCCGGTCACAGTACACCCCGGCATTGAACATCCACCGTCCCAAAAAATCAATCGTCTTCGGTTCGGAGGAGTTTTCCGGGAGCATCAAATTCGCGAGATACAGGTGCCGTTTATACAAATCTTTCGGAACCCCGCTGATATTGCCCTGGTCCATATATTTGAACACAATACCCCTCGGGAGCATTTTAGTAAACGCAATCCCCGGAACCCCGACCTGCAGGTATATCTCATTGGTGCGGCAGTTAAGACGGCAGAGCGCTTCGGTCAGCTTCGCGGCATCGCCGACTTCCTTATTGGTAAACTCCGGCGGATAAACCAGCCCGGGGTAGTTGACCGTCAACTGGCGGCGATAATTCGGGTTGATCATCGCCCCGGCGGCAATGACCTTGATACCCGAGGCCACTGAATCGGCATACGCATGATACCAGAACGGCAACAGCAAATCGTCCTCCGCCACAATCAACATCGATCCGTCGGGAATCGTCTTGGCTATTTCCTGGCAAATCAAATTCGGACCGTCAATCTCCGACATATCGGCGCGAACATAATTATCCTCGGCTGAGAAATAAATGAATACCCCCAGAAAGGCCGTCATATACAACGCGGCATGATTGGCCAGAATTTTTCGCCGCATGATATACAGCACACCGGTTACGCTCACCAGTAATACCAAACCGAACAACGGTGCCAAATACGATACCATGTCATAATTCTTGATACTGAAATCGGCCGCCCAGAGCACCACCGCGAAATTAGCCAGCATCGCCAGCACGATAAAGGGGAAAAAGCGTTTTGAAATCTTGTACAACCCCCAGAAACCCGCCAAAGTCAACACGATCAAAGGCCAGCCGATCTGGTCCGCCCCAAAATTGCCGATCTTGCGCAGGCGCATCAGGTAATCCGGCGCAACCGTGATTTCGGCCAGGTTCGACAAATCCGCCGAGCGCGTTATCGCCGCCCAGAAGGAACCCAGCGTGTCCGGCCGTCCCCAGTTGATAGCCGGTTCGAGCGACGCCCGCACCGGCAGATACATGTATACCGAAAACGATGCGATAAAAAGCAGAACGAAAACCAACCCGGCGCCCCATTTGAAACCGACCGTCTTGATCTGCCGAATCATCAGGTACAGAAACGCCGGCGCAAAAGCCAGTGCCAACAGCGGATGATTGGCAAACGACAGCGCATACAGCCAGATACCCAGGAAAAACGATTTGGACTCTTTCACATCCGTCCCGTTAAAGCACAGCACCATTGCGCCAAAGCTCAAAAACAAATGCAGTGAGTACACTTCAGCGCGCACCGCCGACAACCAGATTGGAAGTGAAATGGCATACACCAGCGTCACCAGCACCGCTGGCAACAGCACCGTCGCGGGAGCCTGCGAAGCCTCCTCGACATCAAACAACTGGTCATCGCGCTTGAGATCGGGGCGGCGCAGAAGCAGTTTGCGATCCTGCATCACCTTGCGATAATCTCCCATCTGGAAAGCCGGCACCTCGACAAAACGCCGTACCAGAAGGAAAAAGAGCATCACCGAAAGCGCCGCGAAAAAGGCCGACATCAAATTGGCGCTGAAAGCCGGCTCCAGGCCCGGGATCAACCCGAACAGCCGTCCCAACAGCGTATACAGCGGAAACGACGGTGAATGCGGAATACCCAGCATAAAATTGCTGACCGCAAAAGCCGCCGAGTCGCCCCAGAATACCGACGTCGCCATCGTCTTGATATACAACCCAAACGTTGTGCCAAATATGGCGACCGGTAGAATAATCCGGGAATATCGTTGTAACCAGCTCTCATGCCATACCGAACTGCCACTATCATGCTTTACCATAATGTTCTCTTCCTGCTGGGCGCACCTGCGCCGTTAAAAAGAGGCATAATTCCTCCCACGCGACTGTAGTCGCACATACCTATTTATTTTCGGCTGATTTAAAAAAAATCTGACATAAAAATCACGATCATTGCATTTTGCAAGACTCTTAAGCGCAAGGCCGACATGGTCTTTTGAAATAATTACGAATCTCGCTTGCCAGTCACTCCAATCACACCACAAAAAAAACCGGCCACCATTTCGGTGGCCGGCAATCTTTACAATCGGCAGGTAAACGTTTAACCCACCGAGTCGTCAGAGGTGCAGACTAACTGACCTGCCTCATTAATAGTCCAGGTATCAGCCGTCGCATCATCATCCAGGATACTGCAAGTCGCGGTGACCAGCAGGTTGGTCGCCGTCGCCGTGGTGATGGTATAGCTGTAAATAGCGGTCGGCATCACCTCAATACCGATGGTCTGGAAACCGTTTGGCGCACCGGCATTAGCCGTGGCGGCCTGTCCCCAATAGGTATTGTTCTGCTGACGATAGGTGCGTTGCATGGTGTAAATCTGCTTCAGAAGCTGCTTGGCTTCTGACTGCTTGGACTTGGTGGTCGCGGTCATGAAACGCGGAATGGCCAGGGCGGCCAAAATACCGATGATAACGACCACGATCATCAACTCGATAAGGGTGAAACCCTTCTGGCGATTGTGAAACTTGCTGAACATGAAACCTCCTACAGGTTTATTGATTGGTGCCTCTCGTGCTCCAATTGTTTTTTCCTTCGCATATCATAGTGGCAAATGCGATGCCGGAATGTACCTCGATCACATTTTCCCTGATAACAAATCCGTAAATGGAAGCTTGACAAGCGATAACGTTTTTCCATACCATATTGTATGTGGTTTCACGCCAATAGGTTTGGGCGCCCCCCCATAACCCCGACAAAGGTGTTTTGCCATAAATATGGCAAATTGCAATTCGTTATATATGGGAATAAAACCATACCATCGTTCTTCAAGAGGAGTAGTAGGTGTACGATACGCACAACAAAAAAAGGGTGCGACCGGCGCACCCTTCAAAATCATTTTGATAATGCTACAACTGCGAGTCATCGGACACACACACCAGGTTACCGGTATTGTCAATGGTCCAGATATCCGGCGCGGCATCGTCATCCAGAATGTTCGATGTGGCCGTGGCGGTGAACGCATTAACATTCCCAACGATGGTATAGGTGTAATTGGCGGGAGTCATGATCTCCACCCAGATATCCTTGAATGCCTGAGGATTGGCGGAGTTGGCCGGCCCCGCCGGAATGTAATAGGTATTCCCCTGTTGCCGATAAGTCCGCTGGTTGACATAAATCTGCTTGAGCACCAGCTTCGCCTCGGACTGCTTGTTCTTGGTGGAAACCGCCATAAATCGAGGAATCGCCATTGATGCCAGCAGACCGATGATAACCACCACGATCATTAATTCGATTAAAGTAAATCCTTTTTCCGTGCTTTGATTATTCACGGTTCACCTCTCTTATGGCAAAAATCGTTATTTTCAGGCCCTGTCTTGTGGCAATACTGTCGCAAATGGCATTCCAAGTTTACAAAATACGTACAAAACACCTTATCTGATCGAAATCGGGACACATGCTTTGTTTATGTGCAATTATTGCTGGAAAAATCCGTCAGGAATTCACCGCTCAGGATTCATCCTCTTTATCGATTAAATCATATCGTTTCAGCTTGCGATACAAAGTCGAGCTGTCAATACCCAGGATTTTGGCCGCCTTGGCTTTCTGACCGTGAGTCTGGTTCATGATAAAATAAATATAGGCTTTTTCAATGGATTCCAGCGTGGGCGTCTCCGGCTTGTCTTTGGAAACTATGCTTTCCTTGCGATCCTCGACCACGCGTGCCGGGAAGTCATTCGATTCAATGGTTTCCCGCTTGGCCAACAGCACCGTCCGTTCGATGCAGTTTTCCAATTCGCGGACATTGCCCGGCCAGTCATACTGGTTCAGCGCCCGCATGGCATCCAGGCTGAGAATTTTAGGCTCGACACCGCTTCGCTCGCAATACTTGCGGACAAAAAAGTCCGCCAACAGGGGAATATCATCAACCCGCTCCCGCAAGGGCGGGATTTGAATCGGGATAACATTCAGGCGGTAGAACAAATCCGAACGGAACCGCCCGCTTTTGACATCCTCCTCAAGATTGGCATTGGTCGCCGCAATCAGTCGGACATCAATTGCAATCGGCTTGGTACTGCCAACCGGGGTAATCTGCTTGTCCTCCAGCACCCGCAACAACTTCACCTGGATTGCCGGTGACGTGTTGCCGATTTCATCGAGGAAAAACGTCCCGCCGTCAGCAACCTTGAACAATCCATCCTTGTCTTTGAGCGCGCCCGTGAACGCCCCTTTCATATATCCGAACAGTTCGGACTCGAGCAGACTTTCCGGGAGCGCCGCGCAGTTGATCGTCACGAACGGCCCCGAAGCCCGCTCCGAGGCGGTATGGATGGCCTTTGCGATCAAATCCTTGCCGGTGCCGGACTCGCCCCGAATTAACACCGTGGAATCGGTCGAGGATACCCGTCGCGCCAGTTCCTTGAGCATAACCACACCCTCGGAACGTCCGATAAAATCATCGAAAGAGAAATCCTGCCGTAACTGCTTTTTAAGAAATTCGTTTTCCGTGCGTAGCTTGCGACGGCTGACCGATTTCTCGATCACCATCTTGATTTCATCGACCTTGAATGGCTTGGTGATATAATCAAGCGCACCCCGCTTCATGGCATCAATCGCGGAATCAACCGATGCGAACGCCGTCATCACGATAAATTCCTGTTGCGGACGGCTCTTTTTGACATTTTCCAGAAGTTCCAGACCGGACATCTCCGGCATCATCAAATCCGCAATTACCAGATCATAGTTTTCAGCGTTGGTCTTTACCAGGGCTTCCGGGCCGGAGCCGGCCTTGTCGACATCATACCCTTCTTTCGAAAGCATGATTTCCATGAAATCACACATCGACTGCTCATCATCTACCACTAAAATCTTACCCGGCATTCTCACTCTCCCATACACCTCTGGACAGCAAACGAGTTATAATAATACTGTTTGTTTCGGCAACCCCGCAATCGCCCTAAACCCTTGCAAATCGCAATGTTCAGATATTACACAGAAAGGCAATTTCCAATTGTGTTGACAGCGTATTGTTACTGGAGATATATTGGATAAGGCAAGGAGGGTTTATGCTTGAAAAATTCGATCAGGCGCTCAGCAAACATGTCCGCCCGGGATCATTCCCCCTGGCAATTAGAATGGTCAAAGAAGGCGAACAACTCTCAGAGCGCACCAAACGGCCCAAACGCGATTTGGAAAACCAGGTGGCCATCTGCCAGACCTTCTCAATGGCGCGCCGCTATGGATGGCAGATCGCGGTTGGCCATGAGGATATCAACTGCCCCCTGGCGCTGACCGCCTTCGGATTCCGCAAGGAAACCGAAACCTTTTCCTGCGGCGAGGCCTGCGCCGGGATGTTCACCGAAACCAGAAGCGCCGGGGCACGCACCGAGGCCGCGGTGCCGAAGTTTTCCTTTCAGCAGTACCAGTACATCCTGGCCGCGCCGATTGCTCGCGCTGATTTCCAGCCCAATGTGTACCTGGTCTATGGCAATTCCGCCCAGATCATGCGGCTGATGACCGCCGTGCTCTATAAAAAAGGCGGCTATCTGACCAGCAAGTTTTCCGGGCGGCTCGACTGCGCCGACATCTGCATCGAAACCATGAAAACCGGGCAGGCCCAGATCATTCTCCCCTGTTACGGTGACCGCGTCTTCGGGCAAACGCAGGACGACGAAATGGCGCTCGCGCTTCCGGTCGGATGCGAACAGGAGGTCATGGCCGGACTCGAGGGAACCCATCGCGGAGGAATCCGCTACCCGGTCCCGTCATATCTGCGCTATACCCCGCAGTACCCCTCGCATTATTACAAACTGTTCGAGGCCTGGAAAAAAGAGGAAGAATGACTTCATGACCAACACCCTTTCGCATCGGGAACGAGTTGAGACCATCATCGCCGGAGAAAATCCTGACCGCATGGCGGCCTCGGTCTGGCGGCATTTTTTCCACAAAGAGGCCACCGCCGAGGGGCTGGCCGACGCCATGCTGGATTTCCAGAAACGGTTCGACTGGGATTTTATGAAAATCAATCCCCGCGCCAGCTATCACGTCGAGGACTGGGGCAACCGGCTGGAATGGTCAACCGATGAATATCAAAAGCATGTCAAAACCGAGTTTGCGGTTAAGACGATTGATGACTGGGACAAAATTACCCCCCTGCCCCCAACCTCTCCCGTCCTGGCCGAACACCTCAAAGCGATCCGCCTGATCAAAAAAGTCTCCGATCCCGAATTGCCGCTTTTCATGACCGTCTTCAACCCTCTCGGCATCGCCCGCTACCTGGCCGGAAGCAAAGAAAAGCTTCTTGAACACCTGGCGCAGGATCCCAATCGCGTCCGACAAGCACTGGAAAATATCACCGTCACTTTCGAGCAGTACACTGCCGAGATTCGCAATGCCGGTGCCGACGGCCTGTTCTATGCCACCCTGGAGTGGGCCTCGACCGACGCCATCCCCTGCGAACAGTACCATACCCTCTGCCGACCGCTGGATCTCCGCATCATCAAATCCGCCGGCGATGACGCCCTGAACATGCTCCATGTTTGCACCAGTAACAACTATCTCAAAGAACTGTCGGACTATCCCGTCCCGCTGATCAACTGGGAATCACACGACCCGACCAATGTCAACCTCGATAATAGCTTCGCCTTCCTGCAGGACAAAACCGCCGTGGGGGGGCTTGATGATCGCGGCTGGCTGTGGCATGCCCGCCCCGATGAGATCGCACACGAACTGACCCGCATCAAAGACCGCATGGCCGGACGGCGATTCATCTTCGGCCCCGGTTGCGCCATCGACCCGGAAATCCCCTACGAAAATCTCCAGGTCGTGCGAGATAACCTGAGTATTTAAATCATCTTACATGAAAATCTTTAAATCTTGAGGTCACAAACTGTGACCTCAAGACGCCATTAGTATTCCTGTAAATACAAGAATCTTATTCTTTGCCTTGCCATTAAAGCTAACGACGGCCGCCCTTATACCATGTTGTACAACGAATTAAGGGGGCGTCACACAGGGGAAAAGATCAAACATAAAAAAACATGAGCCCTCTATTTATAAAAAGAAGGGAACCATGATAAATCATTTGTGTTGAATTTTGTGCTTGACAAATATGTCTATATGACGAAATTAAGTATGAAGATTATACATCCTTGAAGCCTTCGAACTTCAAGGTGCCCGGGGCATGACTCCGGGCTTTTTTTATTGTGTATATTAAATAATTTTGCCATTATATTCATGGTTAAGTGGAATTTCATATGTTTTATGATAATGGTAAAAAGCAAAGGGTGGCAGCCTTTATTGACGGGTTCAATGTCTATCATTTTCTAGATAATTCATATTTCTCCAAATACAAGTGGTTAGATTACAAAAAACTTGCATCATCCTATTTGCCCAGAAAAGGAGAGTTAATCTCCGTTCAATATTTCACAGCCCAGGCAACTTGGGATCAGCATAAAGTGCGACGGCATAACATATACATCAGGGCACTTCAGCATATTGGTGTTGAGGTAGTAATAGGTCGATTTAAAAAAATCCGAAAAAAGGTTATCATTAGAAACGATGCATCACAAAGAAAATTTAAAACAAC
>Ga0272441_10007855_pt1 | contig 17160 bp, 15 predicted proteins | sample SSMProp6N_FD_193582 | JGI IMG/M metagenome (GOLD analysis project Ga0272441, IMG submission 193582) | Marine sediment archaeal communities from Little Sippewissett salt marsh, Falmouth, MA, United States - SSM-Prop-6N | ecosystem: Environmental > Aquatic > Marine > Wetlands > Sediment ...
GACGCAGCGGATCATAGATGCGACAGACGACTCTGGGGACATGGAAAATATGCCGGGCGATTTGAGCCGCCATGACGTTACGGTTATCACCCTGGGTAACGACGACGAAGACATCCGCATCCTCGATCCCTGCCTTACGCAAAGCCTCCTGGTCCAAACCGTTACCCACCAACGCTCGTCCATTAAAGCCTGTCGAAAGCCGGTGGAAGCTATAGGCATCCGTATCGAGCACGGTAACCTCGTGTCCTTTGGCACCAAGCTGCTCCGCCAGATAAGCGCCGACCCGGCTGCAACCGACAATAATCACCTTCATTACTAAATCCTCACCGTCCCGCCGTGGACTATTCTTCCGTGCTGTAAGCCGACTGATACAGCAGCACCCGACAGGGGCTGTTCTTGAGCACGTACGGCACCACATCACCCAAGTCGAACTGGCCGTAGCGTAACTGATAAGCCGATCCCATCAGCACCAGGTCTGCCTCACGCTCCACGGCTTCATTGACAATCGCCGAGCCGATATCCCGCGACTGGAGCACCTCACCGTCAATCCGACAGCTTTCCTTCCGCCCGACATCCTCAATGGCCTCCAGCACCTGCTCCGCTTTCTCAATCTCGGAGTCGATTTCGGCATCGAGCGGCAAATCGCGCCGCGGAGTAATGATATAGATTGCGTGAATCTGACTTTTGCCCTGACGCGCTAACTGGCAGGCCAGTTCAATCGCTTCGTTATCGGCCACTGTCCCGGTAACCGGCACCAGGATCCTGGCAAATTTCATATTGTTTTCCTATCTACCGTAATTTCAATATATAAGTAAGGCAAATTATACATCTCTTGTCAAGTTCGAACTATACCGCTTGCTAGCGCCACTTCCAGAACGACGGCGCCAGCAGGGCAAATATCGTTATCAGTTCCAGTCTCCCCGCCAGCATCGCCAGGATAAGCACCACCTTACCGACGGCTGGTATCGCGGCATAGCTGGCTAGCGGCCCGACCACTCCAAGGCCGGGGCCAACGTTACCCAACGTCGCCAACACCGAGGAAAGGGCCGAAACCGGGTCCAAACCCAGCCCCGCCATTATCAGAAAACCGACGAAGATACAGGTGAAATACAGCACCGCCATCCCGATAATACCGGAGATAACCCGCTCGTTCAAAACTGTACCTCCGACCTTAATCGGGATGACCGCCTGGGGATTAAAGGTCAGGCTAATCCGGCGGAAGGTATACTTGAAAAGCACGATGAAACGGGTAATCTTGAGCGCACCGCCGGTGGAACCCGACGAAGCCCCGATTATCATCAGCATCAGCAGCACCGTCCGGGAGAACGACGGCCAAAGGTTAAAATCCACCGTACTGAACCCGGTGGTAGTCATGATGGACACGCTCTGGAAGAAACCATGGCGGAAGGAATCGGCAGCGGGTAGCGCCATGACATGCATCAGATTCGAGGCGATGAGCACCGACGCCCCGACCAGCAGGATGATGTAAATCCGGAATTCGGGATTATTGAAAAGGTGCGACGGCTGCCGCCGGCCGAGGAACAAGTAGTGCAGCCCGAAGTTCACCCCGGCGATAGCCATGAAAACAATAACGATGACATCGACGATAACACTGTTGTAAGCCCCGATACTCAGCGAGGTGGCGGCGAAACCCCCGGTCGGCATGGTGCCGAAGGTAATGATTACGGAATCGAACACAGGCAACCGGCCCGCCTGCCAGAGTAACAGGAACTCCACCACCGAAAAACCGAGATACAAAAACCATAGTGATTTTATAGTATCCCGGAGACGTACTGTCAGTTTCTCGGTCTGCGGGCCGGGCAGTTCGGCGTCAACCAGGTGGGCCGCTCCCATGCCCAACATCGGGAACAGGGCCACAAATAGGGTGATGATGCCCATCCCGCCCAACCACTGACTGAAGTTACGCCAGATAAGGATGCTCTGATACTGGGCCTCAATGTTGTTCAGCACAGTGGCCCCGGTGGTGGTGAAGCTGGACATGGCCTCGAAGTAGGCGTCGAGGAAACTGGGGAAGACCCCTCCCAGGTAATAGGGTATCGCTCCGAAGACCGATGACAATGCCCATACCCCGGTAACCAGCAGCAGCGCCTCCCGCCGGCTGAACCGCTCCTTGGCTGCTGGCGTCAGCCGCCAGAGCAGCAGCCCGCTGCCCGTAGTAACGCTGACGGCAACAGTAAAGACAGTGGTAGTGGGCTCTCCATGATAAAGCCCCCAGAATAGCGGGAAAAGCATAGCGACACCCAGGATTGTCATCACTAATCCCAGGTAGTGGAGAACGATTTTTATTCTCATAATCTAAATTTTACTTGAAGCGCTTTTCGACAACGGGAATCAGCGTCAGCGGTGAGACAATAATGACATGGTCGTGGGCCTGGAGAACACTGGCATCGCCGGGAATAATAATGTTGCCGTTACCACTGACCAGCGCCCCCATCACGGCCCCTTTGGGAAGACCGATATCATTCACCACGCGGCCAACCACCGATGATTCCGGGCTAACGACTATCTCGAGAGCCTGAACCTGCTCGCCGCCCAGCATCGCTGCCGAGACGACACCACTGTGAAGCACGAAGCGGGCGATTTTACGCGCCGTCAGGAGGGCTGGCGAGGCCGCCACGTTAACCCCGACCGCCTCGGCCAGGGCAATATTAGAGGGGTTGTTAACCAGAATCAGGTTGCGGGCCACGCCGAGATTCTTGGCCAGCAGTCCGGAGAGGATATTAAGCTCATCGCTATCGGTGCTGGCGACAAAGGCATCGGCCAGGGTAATACCCTGATCGATAAGAAAATCGCGGTCCGTGCCGTCGCCCTGCACCACGCTTACGCCTTCCAGTTCAGCCGCCAGCCAATGTGCCCGTGTCGTGCTCTTCTCGATAATCTTGACCGTGATCCGTCGCTCCTTCAAGGCTTCGGCCACCATGGCACCCACCCGGCCACCGCCGAGAATGACCACAGTACGGGCCGGGTGCTGCATTTCGGCGAACAACTGTCCAATCTCGTTAATCGATTCGCTGGCGGCAAGGACATAGATCAAGTCACCTTCCCGGATGGCCTCCCCCGGTATCGGGGTGAACATACCCTCAGACCGGGTAATGGCCACGATAGTGGCTGGCTCGGGGAACTCGATCTTGGGTATCGGCTTATCGAAGAGCTCTTTCTTCTCGGCACGGAACTCCCGAATCTGAATCATACCGTCGGCAAAATTCTCGACCGGCGTCGAGTAGTAGCTGGAGAGGATATTGACGATTTCCTGAGCGGCTTCGACCACAGGATTGATAAAAAGGTCCACCCCAAAGGTCTTGGGGCGAACCACTTTGCGCGGCGCCGTAGGCGAAGCGGCACCACCGACGAAATAGTTTACATACTCCCGGTTGCGCACCCGGGCCACCGTCATCCGCGTCCCCAGCTCCTTGGCCACGAAGCAGGTAATCATGTTGGTCTCATCGCTGTCAGTGACTGCAATCAGGAGGTCAGCCTGCTTACAACCGGCTTCCTTCAGGATACGGGGTAGGGCAGAATTACCGAGGACGGTACCGACATCGAGTTGACGGCTGATGCTTTCCAGGGCATCGGCGGACTGCTCGATAACCATGACCTCATGGTCCTCATTAGTGAGCAGCGAAGTGATGTGAAAGCCAACTACTCCAGCCCCAGCGACAATAATATACATAAGTTATTCCATCTCGGACTGTTTCGTATGGCGGCGATGCAGCATCCGGGCTACATTCTTGGATACGGAGTGCAAGGTGCTCCGGCTCCTCACCCGAAGGCGTAGCAATTTATCTCCCGGCCTGACGGTGCTTATCTCTTCCAGCCGGTCATTCCGCTTCATCCAGAAAAAACCTCTCTCGCGACTTGGTTTATTCTCCCAGCTTTTCCAGATATATGCTCGCGTTACCCATAATGGCACTAATCACGATATTGGTCAAGTGTCGCCTTTCGTACTGTCGCGCCTGGTATTCCCATCCTAATAAACCTATCCGCTCCCAATCTCAAAATCCATTTACACAATTCGGACGCCACAATTCCAAGATTGTAGTCATCCCGCGGGCATCTGTCAAGCGAGGCCACTGACAAATAACCTCACGGAGACCAGATTACAGGGTAAGTTGACGCGGTTTTACTCGGCATTTCTCCGCCGCTATTATCGCTTTAAGCTGGCTCACGGCGCTCTCAATATTATCCGTCCGGTTAATAATGGCATAGTCGAAAAGGGATAATTGGGCGAACTCATCGGCGGCGGTTTGCAGGCGTAAATCAAGGTCGAAGGGTGATTCGGTACGGCGCTCCCGCAGACGGCGGTTAAGCTCTTCCATATCGGGGGTTGTCAGGAAAACATAGACCGCATCGGGAACGATTTTGCGGATGGTGGCCACCCCCTGGGTATCGACCTTGATAATGGTATCGCTGCCCCGCGCCAAGGCTTCCCGGACGGGGCGGCGGGGGACGCCGTACCAGTTACCGTAGACATTGGCCCACTCCAGGAATTCCTGCTCGGCGATGAGTCTCTGAAACTCGGCGTCGGAGACGAAATGATAGTCAACTTTGTCCTGTTCCTGGGGGCGGCGGGGGCGCGTCGTCATCGTGATAATGCCCTCAATCCGGCTATCGTTAGCCTTGAGCCGGCTGAGGACGGCATCTTTACCTGCCCCGGACGGGCCGGAGAGGATTATCAGCAGAGGGTCTTCGGCCAGCTCAAGCGAGAGATCGTTATCAGAGCTCAATTCGCTCCTCACCCTTTTCCGACTTAGCCGAGGCACCGTCACGCCCCAGGTGAAGTCTGCCGGCGATAGTCTCTGGAGCCAGGGCAGCCAGCACAATGTGCCCGCTGTCGGTGATGATAACCGCCTTGGTGCGGCGGCCATTGGTCATATCAATGAGCAGTCCCCGGTTTCGGCCCTCCTGAATCGCCCGCTTGGTAGGTGCCGAATTAGGGGAAACGATGGCAATAACCCGATTTACGGCCAAGATATTTCCAAATCCGACATGCACCGGCTCCATAGTCATTATCTCTTCACCTCAAATCAAAATTTTTCGTGCCTTATATCTTATACCCTGATAATTAATTGCGCAACCGTGTTTTGCTTGATTACGGGAATATGGTTATGCTTAAATAGGTTTGTATTGTGCCAAATCGCTGCTGTCAAGCGGTATAGAGCTTAATTTTACACCACAACAAACACTTCCGACGAGGAGGATTACGGTCAGTGTATGAGATATTGCTCAGAGAAGATCTAGCTCCCAAGGTTCACCTGTTCCGGATTAATGCCCCCAGTGTAGCGCAAAAGGCTAATGCCGGTCAATTCGTGGTGATCAGAATCGACGAACGGGGGGAGCGCATCCCCCTGACCATCGCCGACTGGGACCGTAATGAAGGGAGCGTCAGTGTCGTCGCCATGGAGGTCGGCGCCACAACCCACCGCTTGGCCCGCCTCCAAACCGGCGACAGCATCGCCAATTTCATCGGCCCCCTGGGGCTGGCGACCGAAATCGAAAAATTCGGCACCGTGGTCTGCGTCGCCGGCGGTTTCGCTGTCGCCACTATCTTCCCCATCGCCCGTGCCATGAAGGAAGCCGGAAACCAGGTCATCGCCATCATGGGCGCCCGATCCCGGGAGCTGATGTTCTGGGAGGAACGGCTGCGCAGCGTCAGCGACCAGCTTATCATTACCACCGATGACGGCTCATACGGCCGTAAGGGGCTGGTCACCGAACCCCTCAAAGAGCTGGCAGCCGGGGGCAGTATCGATAGGGTCATCACCATCGGGCCCAGCGTGATGATGAAATACAGCGCGCTGACCACCAAGCCCTTCGGCATCAAGACTATCGTCAGCCTGAATCCGATAATGGTTGATGGCACCGGGATGTGCGGCTGCTGCCGGGTATCGGTCGACGACAAGACCAAATTCGCCTGCGTCGACGGCCCCGATTTCGACGGGCACAAGGTAGACTGGGATTTGCTCATCGCCCGCCAGCGCACCTATCTGGAAGAGGAAAAACTGGCTCTGGAGCGCGATCAGCACGAATGCAAGTGCCAGTCGTCGTCATAAAGTATGTAATTCAGGTAATTAAGATAGGGAGTGATACCCATGGCAAAGCTTGATTTAAACCGGCAACCGATGCCGCGACAGACCCCGGAAAAACGGGCTAAGAACTTCGACGAGGTCGCCTTGGGCTACTCGTCGGAGCAGGTCCGGGCGGAGGCCGACCGCTGCATCCAGTGCCCCAAGCAGCCCTGTGTCTCCGGCTGCCCGGTCGATATTAATATCCCCGGCTTCATCAAGGCCATCCAGCAGGATGATTTGCCGGAGGCCGTCAAGGTGCTCAAGAACAAGAACAGCCTGCCCGGCATCTGCGGCCGGGTCTGCCCGCAGGAGAGCCAATGCGAAGCCAAGTGTACCCTCGCCAAGAAAGGCGCGCCGATTGCCATCGGCCGTCTTGAAAGATATGCCGCCGATTGGGAACGCGCTAATATGAAAGCCGCCACCGACTCAACCACCGCGAAACCAGCGCCGGGTAAAAAGGTTGCCGTGGTCGGCTCCGGCCCCGCCGGACTGACCGCCGCCGCCGAGCTGGCTCGCTACGGCCATCAGGTTACCCTGTTCGAGGCGCTGCACACCGCCGGTGGGGTGCTGATGTACGGTATCCCCGAGTTCCGGTTGCCCAAGGAAATCGTCCAGAACGAGGTCAAGTATGTCATCTCGCTGGGCGTCGACCTGGTACTGGACGCCGTTATCGGCAAGACCTTCACCGTTGACGAGCTGCTCAGTCAGGGCTATGCCGCCGTATTTCTGGGGCCGGGAGCGGGCGCCCCGATATTTCTGAATATCCCCGGCGAAAACCTGAACGGCATCTACTCCGCCAACGAATTCCTCACCCGGGTGAATCTGATGAAGGCCTACGCCTTCCCCGACTACGATACTCCGGTGCGCATCGGGAGCAAGGTCGGGGTCATCGGCGGCGGTAACGTGGCCATGGATGCCGCCCGCTGTGCCCTCCGGCTGGGGGCCGATAAGGTTTACATCATCTACCGCCGTTCTGAGGCCGAACTGCCGGCTCGCCGCGAGGAAGTCGAGAACGCCATGGAAGAGGGCATCGAGTTCCACCTGCTGACCAACCCCAAGCAGTTCCTCGGTAACGAGCAGAACTGGGTGGCCGGCATGGAGTGCTACCGGATGGAACTCGGCGAACCGGACGAGAGCGGGCGGCGGCGCCCCATCGCTATCCCCGACACCGAGTACGTTATCCCGGTCGATACCGCCATCACCGCCCTGGGCACGCGTCCCAACCCCATCATCCCCACCAGCACCGAGGGGCTTACCGTCAGCCGCTGGGGCACGGTCATCGCCGACGAAGAGACCGGCCGCACCGAGAAGGCCGGCGTCTGGGCGGGGGGTGACATCGTCACCGGATCGGCCACCGTCATCAGCGCCATGGGGGCCGGCAAGCGCGCTGCCGCCGATATGGACAAATATCTCCGCCCCTGAAGACGGAGCGGGACTCACCCCCATCAGTCCGTTGTCAGCCGTAGCGTAATGTATTATACTTATTCCCGACAGCGAAACTCTGAGGAGAGAACATCATGACCGAGGACAAGCAGGAAAGAAACTCCGCCGCCAAGTGGATTTCGTACCGGCCGGAGATCAAGATACTCGATTGCACCATCCGTGACGGCGGCCTGATGAATAACCATCTGTTCGACGATCACGTCGTCCGCTCGGTCTACCAGGCTTGCGTGGCGGCGGGTATCGACTACATGGAGATGGGCTATATCAACTCACGGCGCATCTTCGCCCCCGACAACCACGGCGCCTGGAAGTTCTGCGGCGAGGATGACATCCGGCGCATCGTGGGCGATAACGACACCCCGCTCAAGCTCTCGGCGATGGCCGATGCCGAGAAGAGCGATTATAAAGAGGACATCCTGCCCAAGGACCAGAGCGTGCTCGACATGATCCGGGTGGCCACCTACATCCACCAGATTCCGCTGGCCCTGGACATGATTAAGGATGCCCACGACAAGGGATACGAGACTACCGTTAACCTGATGGCGGTTTCCATCGTCAACGACCGGGAGCTGGAGCAGGCCATCGAGCTTTTGGCTAAATCCGAGGCGAGCACGATCTACGTCGTGGACAGCTTCGGGGCGCTTTACAGCGAGCAGGCCCATTTCCTGCTCGACATGTACCTTGGATACGCTCAGGCGGAAGGCAAGACCGTCGGTATGCACGCCCACAACAACCAGCAGCTGGCCTTCGCCAATACCATCGAAGCGATTATCAAGGGCGCCAACATGCTTGATGCCAGCATGGCCGGGCTGGGCCGTGGCGCCGGCAACTGTCCCCTCGAACTGCTGGTCGGTTTCCTGCATAACCCCAAGCTACGCCTCCGCCCCATCCTCCACTGCATCCAGAACTGTATCGAGCCGCTGCGAACCGAGCTCAAGTGGGGCTTCGACATCCCCTACATGATGACCGGCATCATGAATCAGCATCCCCGGGAGGCGATTAAGTTTAACGCCGGTGAAGACGTCGGGAATTTCGTGAAATTCTACGACATGATGCACGACGAGGAGTAACCGGCCTGCTAACATAGCCAAATTTCGTATCTTGAGCTCTCCGGCCGCTGGCCGGGGAGCTTCTCTTTTGGGGCTATTTACTGTAAAATAACCTGATGAAACAGCAAGGCATAACTTCCCAAAATAGCCCGGCGAAACCGCATGGCATAACCCCTATCCGGCGGCAGTACCTCCGGATCAAAGAGAACTACCCCCAGGCAATCGTCCTTTTCCGCCTGGGAGATTTTTACGAAACCTTTGATGACGATGCCAAGCTGACCGCCCGGGAACTGGATATCGTGCTTACCGCCCGGGAGATGGGCAAGGGGGTCAAGGTGCCGATGGCGGGCATTCCCCACCACGCCCTGGAAAGCTACCTGGCCAAGCTCATCCAGAAAGGGCACAAGGTCGCCATCTGCGAGCAAATCACGAAACCCGGCGAGACCAAGGGGATCGTGGAGCGGGATGTCGTCCGGGTGGTCACCCCGGGCACGGTCATCGAACCGAACCTGCTCGATGCCCGATCGAATAACTACCTGGTCGGTCTTATCGCGCGGGAGGACACTGCCGCCATTGCCTACGTTGACATCACCACCAGCGAATTCGCGGTAACCCAGCTACCAGCGGAACGCCTTCCCACTGAGCTGGAGCGGCTTCACCCCGCGGAGATAGTCACCCCCAGGGGAGACTCCACACCGCAGGTAGACGCCTTGATAACCCCCGTTGAGGAGTACTGGTTCGAGACGGATACCGCCCGCGAGGTGCTGCTCCGGCACTTTCGCACTGCCAGCCTCGACGGTTACGGCTGCGGCAGCCTGCCGCTCGCCATTAGCGCTGCCGGGGCGGTCATTCATTACTTGGAAGAGACCCAGAAGGGCGTCCTCAAGCAGCTTACCCGGATGGCGACCTACAGCACCGAAGCCTTCATGGCGCTGGATACCCAGACCCAGCGTAACCTGGAGATATTCACCGCCGGGCGTAGCGGCGGGGCCGCCGGTTCCCTGCTGAGCATTATCGACCTGACACGGACGACGCTGGGCAGCCGGCAATTGCGGCGCTGGCTGGGTCAACCCCTGATGGAAGTCACTCCTCTTAAGCAGCGTCAGGACGCCATTGAATGGTTCTTTCACAACACCCTAACCCGGCAGCAGGTAACGAAGCTACTCGGCGAGGTGGCCGACCTAGAGCGGCTCGCCAACCGGGTGCGTGGTGAGACGGCGACCCCCCGTGACCTCATCAGCCTGCGGAGAAGCCTCGAAGCCGTTCCTGATATCCTGCAAGCAGTCAAGGAAGGACACGATGCGGAAAGCATCAAGTGGCTCAGCGACGAACTGAAACCGCACGAAGATGTTACCGGCCTCATCGCCGATGCCATTGCCGAAGACCCGGGCACCTCGCCCGGTGACGGCGGCGTCATCCGCCCCGGATTTTCCGACGAACTTGATAAATTACACCTCGCCGGCAGGAACGCCAAGCAGTACCTGGCCAATTTGGAACGCGAAGAGCGGACGCAAACGGGGATAAAATCGCTCAAGGTGGGCTACAACAAGGTCTTCGGTTACTACATCGAGGTCTCCAAGGCCAATATGTCCCAGGTGCCGGAGCGCTACATCCGCAAGCAGACACTGGTTGGCGGCGAGCGTTTCTTTACCGCCGAACTCAAGGAATACGAGTCGATGATCCTCAACGCCCGCGAGAGAATCGGTGAACTGGAAAGTGAAATCTTCCGCCGCGTCTGCGCCCAGGTCGCCACCGCCAGCGAACGCATCCTGAAGTTAGCTCAGGCCATCGCCGATACCGACGTCTATACGACTTTGGCTGAAGCGGCCGTGCGCTACAACTACGTCCGGCCCAAACTGAGCGAGGGCAGCGAAATCATCATCCGCAACGGGCGCCACCCGGTGGTGGAGCGTAACATTCCGGAACATAACTTCATCCCCAACGACAGTCACCTCGCCAATGACGATGCCCAATTAATAATCCTGACCGGGCCCAACATGGCCGGAAAATCGACCTATCTGCGGCAGGTGGCCCTGATCGTGCTGCTCGCCCAAATCGGGAGTTTCGTTCCTGCTGAAGATGCCGAGATTGGACTGGTGGATCGTATCTTCACCCGCATCGGGGCCGGGGAGGACATCGCCGCCGGGCAATCGACCTTCATGGTGGAGATGGTAGAGACGGCCAACATCCTGAACAATGCCACCGCCCGCTCGCTAATTATCCTTGATGAAATCGGGCGGGGCACCAGTACCTATGACGGCCTGGCGATTGCCCGTGCCGTGGTGGAGTACATTCATAATGCCGCCGGACTGGGCGCCAAAACCCTCTTTGCCACTCACTACCATGAACTGGTCGAGATGGCCGCTGTCCTGCCCCGGGTACGTAATTTCAATATCGCCGTCACCGAGGATAGCGGACGGGTCATCTTCCTCTACCGGGTGATGCCGGGCGGGGTAGACAAGAGCTACGGAATCCACGTCGCCCAACTGGCTGGTCTGCCGCGCGCCGTTATCAACCGGGCCGGGGAAGTGCTGCAGCAACTGGAACTCGACCACCAGCGCCTGGCACCCTCGGCCTCGAAATCTAAATCTAAATCCAAAGCATCCAGCCAGCAGATGAACTTCTTCGGAGAGAAGTCTCCGGTCGTGACCGCCCTGGAGAAAATTGACATAAACTCAATGACCCCGCTGGAAGCCCTGAACAAGCTCTATGAACTCCAACAGCAGGCCCGCCAGCCTCATTAGCTTAAAGCGCGAGACCCCGCATAAAAGGGCCAGCGATCAGTTTACGAAAGTCAGGCGGCGACGCGATGGCACACCGATACCGGCTAGCTTAACCCCAATAACGTCGCCCGGCTGCATCGGGCCGATGCCACTACCTTCGTTCTTCGGGATAGGGGACTACATATGGGGTTTACATAATATCTCTTTAACCTTGAGATCGAAGAAATGCCGGCTCAGGGCCGGAGTGAGCACCATCGCGGTATCAGCCCCGCTGGCAGAACCGCCGACGCTGATAATATCCTCATCGGTACGAATCAGCCCGGCATCAGCCGCCATCAGGGTTATCTCACAGCACACCTTGACGCCCTGGCCCAGCACCCGCAGGCTGTTGGCCACGACATCGCCCAGGCTATAGGTATGGTACTTGAGTCGCATCGCCGCGCTCAGGCCACTGAAGGCATGGGCCGCCGTCAGCACCCGGCCGCCGGCCGCTTCAACCAGCTCGCGGTTCTTATCGGTAAAGTCGAGGATGTTGGGCTCCCGCATCCCCATAACATGGCTGACCGCGATTATCTTCGAGGCGCGGCAGACTTCGGTGGCCTGCACCGCAGTCTTACCGGTGGTTGAGGCTACGACTATCGTCTTGATACCCAACTCCTCCGCCCGCTGGTGAGCCAGCTTTAGAGTCATCTCGGTCGCCTCTTCATTGGAACGCGAAAAATAGACGGTCTTCAATTCTATCATTCAGCACACCCCTTTCATGTGACAGTCACTTATTTTAACACCCGACGACCGGCTTTGCCTAATCACAGCGAACGCTGCCACGGGGCATCTACCATCCAACGGTCTCGTTGTTCAGGCGCGGTTCTCTGTGGTATATTCTAGTCATAATGGAAAGCGAGATTTCGTTCGTGACATCGGGCACGATAACGACCCCCGCCAGCTTTCTGGCCGGGGCCACGGCGGCCGGTATCAAGACCCATGAAGCCGGTGCCGCCGACCTGGGGATACTTTACTCGGAAACGGCTGCCACCGCTGCTGGAGTCTTCACCATCAACCGTATCAAGGCGGCCCCGCTGCTGGTCACCGCGGCGCGGCTACCCGCCAACGGCATTCGTGCATTAGTGGTCAACAGCGGCTGCGCCAACACTGCCGTCGGTGAGGTAGGTAAAAAAGACGCCATCCACATGACGGAACTGGCCGCCGCCCACACCGGCGTCGCCGTGGAAGCGGTACTGGTAGCCAGCACTGGCGTTATCGGCTGCCGACTGCCGATGCCCCTCATCGAAAAGGGGGTCGGTGACATTACCCTCTCTCGAGAGGGAGGCCACCATCTGGCGGAAGCCATCATGACCACCGATACCGTACCCAAGGAAGCGGCAGTAACGGTAAATAGCGGCGGGATTAGCTTCAGTATCGGCGGGATTGCCAAGGGGTCGGGAATGATTCACCCCGACATGGCTACCCTGCTCGGTTTTCTGACGACCGATGCCGCCGTCAGCCGCGACTTTCTGGCTGGTGCCATCCGCACTGCCGCCGCGATATCATTTAACATGGTCTCGATTGACGGCGATACCAGCCCCAACGATATGGTAATTATTCTGGCCAACGGCCGGGCCGGTAACGAGCCTATCACCCCAGCCAGCCCCCTAGCGGACGTCTTTCAGGAAGCCCTTAACCAAGCCTGCATCCGGCTGGCGCAGGGCATCGCCCGCGACGGCGAGGGAGCCACCCGGCTGATCGAGGTTACCATCAGCGGAGCCGCCAGCATCACCGAGGCCAGAGCGGCGGCACGCACCATCGTCGGCTCCGCCCTGGTCAAGACCGCCGCCTACGGCAACGACCCCAACTGGGGCCGCATCATCGCCGCCCTGGGGAGGAGTGGGGTTACGGTCACGGAAGCGAGTTTAGAATTATACCTTAACGGCACCTGTCTCCTCCGCGACGGCTGCCCGCTGCCCTTCGACCGCGAGGAGATGGTCTCCCGGCTCAAGGATCATGACGTCGATATCAAACTGGAACTCAACCAGGGAACAGCCTCGGCCACGGCCTGGGGTTGTGACCTGTCGCAGGAATACGTTATTATTAACAGCGCTTATACCACGTAGCCAACGGGCATTCCCCACTATTTCACGATTAGCACCCCGAAGGAGAAGCATTGAATAAAATCACGGTTATTAAAATCGGCGGGGCCACCCTGGGCAGCCATGATACCATCCTGGAGGATGCCGTCGAACTGCAAAAACGAGGGCACGCCCTGATTATCGTCCACGGGGGCGCCAAGGTGGTTAACGAATGGCTCTCGCGCCAGAAGGTGGCCACCCAGTTCGTCCGCGGCGAGCGGGTGACCGACGAGCCCACCCTGGATATGGTCACCGCCGTCCTCGGTGGGCTGGTCAACAAGCAAATTACGGCCTGCCTCAACAATCTGGGAGGTCGGGCGGTCGGTATTACCGGCATCGACGCCTCCACCCTTGAAGGCTGTATCCGGGATAAGGAGATGGGCTACGTCGCCCGCGTCGTCAGAATCAATACCCACCTCTTGACAACATTGACTGATGTCGGTTACATGCCAGTCGTCGCCTCCTTGGGGATGCACAGCCACGACCGAGGGGCGGATGAACCCCATATCCTCAACGTCAACGGGGATATCATCGCCGGGGAGATTGCCGCCGCCGTGGGCGCCGAACGGCTGATATTCCTGACCGACGTCAGCGGCATCAAGGATGCCAACGGCAAGTTGATTGATACCCTGTCGCCGGGCGAGGCCGAAGACCTTATCGCCGCCGGCACCGTCAAGGGAGGTATGATCCCCAAGATTAACGCCAGCCTGCGGGCGCTGACCCGAACCGGGGTGGCCCGTATCATCGACGGGCGGCAGTCGCACGCCCTGCTCCGGGAGATTGACGACGGCGGCAGCGGCACGACCATCAAAGCGGATGCTTAATCTTATCCGCTAAGTGAGGAGACGAAATGACCGACTGGCAGCAACTAGAGAGTAAATATTATATGCAGGTGGTGAAGCGCACTCCCGTAACCCTGGTCAAAGGCGCCGGCGCTCGCGTTTGGGATGATAACGGCCGGGAGTATCTGGACTTCGTTGGTGGCTGGGCAGTAAACAGCCTGGGGCACTGCCACCCGGTGGTCACCGAGGCCGTCTGCCAGCAGGCGGCTACCCTGGTGCACACCTCGAACCAGTTCTACACCATCCCCCAGACCCAGCTCGCCGAGCTGCTGGTGGAGAATAGCTGTCTCGACCGGGTCTTCCTGGCCAACAGCGGCGCCGAGGCCAACGAGGGCGCCGTCAAGCTGGCCCGCCGCTACGGCAAGCTCCACCGGGACGGGGCCTACGAGATAATCACGGCGCTGAACTCCTTTCACGGACGCACCCTGGTGATGGTGGCCGCCACCGGACAGCCCAAGTACCAGGAGCCATTCCAGCCCATACCCGCCGGTTTCGTCCATGTGCCCTATAACGATATCAACGCCATCAAGGAAGCCACCACGGACAAGACCTGCGCCGTCATGCTGGAACCGCTCCAGGGGGAGGGCGGGGTCATCCTGCCCGATGCCACCTACCTGCCGGCGGTAAGCGAGTGGTGCCGCGATCAGGGGATACTCCTCATTCTCGACGAAATCCAGACTGGCCTGGGGCGCACCGGAACCCTGTTTGCCTACGAGCAGCATGGCATCGAGCCGGACATCATGACCCTGGCCAAGGGCATCGCCAGCGGGATACCCATCGGGGCGTTCCTAGCAAAGGAGGCCGTCTCCGTCTTCATACCGGGCGACCACGGCTCCACCTTCGGCGGCAATCCGGTGACCTGCGCCGCGGGCTACGCCGCGGTCAAGTATATTATCGAGCACGACATCGCCGGGCATGTTCGTGAGGTCGGTGAACACCTGCTCGGCGAAATGAACAAACTTAAGGCTAAATACCATCAGGTGGCGGAGGCACGCGGTCAGGGACTGCTTACCGCCATCGTCTTTAAGGAAGATATCGCCGCCGCGGTGGCTGCCGCCTGCCTCAAGCATGGGCTGCTGGTCAATCAGCTTAAACCCAACGCCCTGCGCCTGATGCCGCCGCTGATTATTACCGCCGAGGAAGCCAGCCAAGCCGTAGCTATTATCGATAAGTCGCTGGCGGAGGTAATTCGCTGAACAGGAACACGGCATGGACATCGGTGGAATCATCAGTGAGGTCACGGCAACCGCGGACAGCGGCTACGGCGAGTACGTCACGGTGCAGGGTATTCGCACCCGATATCTCGCTACCGGCGACGGCCCACCGCTGATACTTCTGCACGGTTTCGGTAGCTTCATCGAATCTTGGGCCCTCAACGTTCCCCCACTGCGGCACCATCACCGGGTGTACGTTATCGACATGCCGGGCCACGGCCTTTCCGGTAAATACAACGGTGTCTATACCCCGGCCTTCATCACCGACTTCACCCGTGGCCTGATGGATGCCCTGGGCATCGGGCGGGCCAGTTTCATCGGGCACTCGCTGGGGGGGCTGGTCAGCCTCTACATTGCCTTCAGCCTGCCGGCACGGGTTGAACGGCTGGTGCTGGTGAATAGCGCCGGCCTCAGCGCCGAGATGCCCCGGCTCTACCGTCTCTGCGCTCTGCCCGGGCTCGGCAGAATCCTGATGAACACGGTGATGAGCCGCAGTCTGAAAAAGGGCATGAGGCGTCTGTTTCACAACTCAAGCGCCGTCTCACCGCGAATGCTGGATATTCTCATCGAAAATTCGCACCAGACGGCGGTCGATACCCTCCTCCAGTTACTGCGGCGAAACGTAGGTCTCACCGGCCTAAAGCCCGACATCGTGATGGCTGATAAGCTCCCCCAGATTGAAGCCCCCATCCTCTTCGTTCACGGCGCACGAGACCGCGTATTCCCCATTAGCCAAGTAGCCCCGGCCTTCGCGCTGGCCCCCCGGTCTGAGGTCATGGTATTCGACGACTGCGGACACTGTCCCCATATCGAGCAGGCCATCGTCTTTAACGAGAGGGTGGCTGCCTTCCTCGACGCCGCGCCGGAGCGCTAGGGATTAATCTGATTTTAGGTTATAATAGGATTAATCGAATGGAACATAGCGGGGCGAAAGGCCTGATGGAATACGGTCTTGAGAAATACACCACGGTAAACAACATGAATATTCGTTATGCGGCGCGGGGCGACGGCCCGCCGCTAATCCTGGTTCATGGCTTCTGCGAGTTCTTGGAAACCTGGGATTTCAACTTCCGGCCCCTGAGCCGTTACTATCGGGTCTACACCCTCGACCTGCCGGGCCACGGCCTCTCTGACAAGCCTTACCGCGACTACGACCTCGCCTTTTACACCGACTTCATGGCCGATTTCATGCATACCCTGGACATCGGCCGGGCGGCGGTGGTCGGCCACTCCTTCGGCGGGGCCATCAGCCTCGACCTAGCCCACCGTTACCCGATGCTGGTCAGCCATCTAGTGCTGGAATCGAGCTTCGGTCTCAGCCAGGATATTACCCTGCTGCACAAGCTGTGCAACATGCCGGTCATTACCGGCAGCGGCGCCTCAGCCGAGGAACGGCAGGTGGCCCTCGAAGACAGGGTGAATCTGGAGTTTTACGCCCCGGATTTCGCCGCCCGCGAAATTGTCAGCCGCAGCTACCAGTTCATGCGCATGCCGGAGGCGAGGCGGGTGATGCTCAACATCATGCACAACTGGGTGGACCCCAAGGGGCTGCGCCCCGAAGTGATTATGACCGACCGGCTGCCCGCCATCAGCACCCCAACCCTGTTTATCCACTGTTCGCGGGACCGGATTCACCCGCTGCGCCTCTCGCAGCGGGCTCGTGACCGGATGCCCAATGCC
>Ga0272441_10007856_pt1 | contig 17159 bp, 13 predicted proteins | sample SSMProp6N_FD_193582 | JGI IMG/M metagenome (GOLD analysis project Ga0272441, IMG submission 193582) | Marine sediment archaeal communities from Little Sippewissett salt marsh, Falmouth, MA, United States - SSM-Prop-6N | ecosystem: Environmental > Aquatic > Marine > Wetlands > Sediment ...
ACACGAAGGAGGTCGAGGCGGACGAGATCGTCGAGAACCCGGTCTTTGTGCACGAGGAGGTCGAGGTCACCGACCACTTCGAGACCGAGAACGACATGGACACCCACACCGCCCGCGGCCAGGAGGACGCGATCTCGGACATTCCTCTCGGCGGCACGGGCGTCGTGGGCAACATCGGCGTCGGCGGCGGCGGAGCCGGATGCTTCGGCTATCGTTCTGGCGGCGGGCGCCGGCGCTGCGTGGCGAAATTCGGCGGCTCGAAGGCATCGGAGTCGGCGGTGGACGCGGCACTGCGCTGGCTCGCGCGTCACCAGGAGCCCGACGGCCACTGGGACTCGGTCAAATACGGCGCCGAGGGCAAGGGCGTCGTCGACACGGGCGTCACGGGGCTGGCCTGCCTGGCGTTCCTGGGGGCGGGGCACACCGAGCGCGCGGGGCAGTTCAAGCAGAACGTGCTGGGGTCGGTCGGGTGGATGATCAAGCAGCAGGACGGCAAGGGCTGCATAGTCCGTCAGGGGGAGCGCCACATCGGCTACCACCACGCGATCGCCGGGCTTGCCCTCGCCGAGAGCTACGGCATGGCGCGCAACCCCAAGACCGGCCAGGCCGCGCAGAAGGCAATCGACTACTCCATCAACGAGCACCAGGTGGAGTACGGCGCCTGGCGGTACACGGCCAAGCAGGCGGCCGACACGTCCGTGACCGGCTGGTTCATCATGCAGCTGAAGTCGGCGAAAGTGGCGGGTCTGAAGGTGGACGGCAAGAGCTTCAGCGGCGCGTCGGCGTTCCTCGACAAGGTCACGACCAAGCCCGGTGCCGGCGGCGACCAGTACGGCGGCCGCGTCGGTTACCAGACGCCGGTCGGCGACCGGGTGACCCTCACGGCGGTGGGGATGGTCGGCAGGCTCTTCATGGGGTACAAGGCGAACGATCCGATGCTCATCGGCGGAGCCGAGCACCTGATGGAAAACCTGCCCATGAAGACCAACATCCGCAACGGCAAGGTCAGCTTCTACTACTGGTACTACGGCACGCTCGGGATGTTCCAGGTCGGCGGGAAGTACTGGAAAGCGTGGAACGGCATGCTCCGCGATCATCTCGTCGGCAGCCAGCGCCGCGGCGGCGACGAGGACGGCTCGTGGGACTTCCAGCCGTCGGCCTGGTCGTACCACGGCGGCCGCGTGATGAGCACCGCGCTGGGAGCGCTCTGCCTGGAGGTTTACTACAGGTACCTGCCGATGTACAAGTGACCGGCAATCCGGGGCGCCTCAGGCGCTCCGGTCCGGACGGGGCGCCAGCCCCACTCCACCCGGGGAGCCCCCCGCCGACGGGCGGGGGGTTCCTTTTTCGACGCGCCGCCAACATCGTTGACCGCGCAGCGCGGTTGGTGTAGCATCGGCGTGTGAGAGCTTACCAGTCTCCGGAGGCCCCATGAAAGTCAGCGTCTTCACCGTGATGTGTCCCGACCTCGACCTGCAGGAGACGATCGACGTCTGCAAGGCGTCCGGCGCCGACGGCATAGAGTGGCGCGTCCGGGAAATCCCGCCCGACCGGCGGGGCGGCGACTACAGCTTCTGGGGCAACCACAAGAACGACCTGCCGCCGGCCAAGTTCGTCGAGACGGCCGAGGATATCAGGAAGCGCTGCGACGACGCCGGTCTGGCCATTCCGAACATCGCCTCCTACGTGGGTTACGCCTCGGACGCTGACGAGGTGAAGATGGTGGCCGAGGGCGCCGCCAAGTGCGGCGCTGCGTCGTTCCGCTGCGGGCCGGCGCGGTACGACGGCTCGCGGGCCTTCGACGAGCTCTACCGCGAAACCGTCGAGGGGTACGAGCGCATCGTCGAGATCATCCGGCCCTTCGGCGTGAAGGCGCTGATCGAGACGCACCCCGACATCATCACGCCCAGCGCGTCCGCGGCGCGGCGCATCGTCGAGAACTTCTCTTCCACCGAGGTCGGCGTCATCCACGACCCCGGCAACATGGTCAACGAGGGCTACGAGCAGTGGAAGATGGGGTTCGAGATCCTCGGCGACTACCTCTCGCTGGTCCACGCGAAGAATGCCAGCCGCGTGGCGTACGAGCGCCGCGAAGACGGGATCGTGCCCTGGGGAGGGAAGTCGGTGCCCCTCGGGGACGGCGGGGCCGACTGGCGGGCCATTGTCGACGCCCTGAAGGCCGTGGGCTACGAGGGGTTCCTATCCCTCGAGGACTTCACTACTGACGTTTCCTCGGCCGAAAAGATCGAGCGCGACGTGAAGTTCCTGAAGGAGGTCATCGCGGCGGCGGGGGCGTAGCCTACGGGGGGCGCCGGTTACGCGTCTGAGAGGCAGGGCCACACCCGCCGCTTGGCACCGCAACTACATCTCCCGGACGTCTCGCCAGTAGACCTTGGACCACCAGTAAACACAGAAAGCCACGTGCGGCGGTCCTCTGAATCGACGTACACCACCTCGAACTCGCTGTGTATCGCTCCGTGCATCACCCCCCTGACAAGCCTGATATCATCGATCTGCCCGCCTCGCGATTCCACGTGCTGTGTGATGAGCGTCCGGCCGACGTACTGCTTCCATCGGTCCACAGCGAAGATCACGAGGATGGTGACCGGTACTAGCGCTATCCAGAAGTAGTTCACTCGCCAGCTTCTCCCCTCTACGCAGCGCCAGGCCAACGGGCCGCTTGCAGCACCATGCTCCGCCCGCAAGCGCATGATATGACGGCGCGAGGGCCGAGGTCAAGTCCCTCCGGCGCCGCACGCCCTGCCGGCGAAGCCATATCCGATGCCCCGGGCGCATAATGCGACGCCCGGGGGGATTTTGTGGAAAATCCTGTTATAGGCCGATTTTTGCTTGACTTGGGCCCGGAGCGTGCTAGAATTAAAAATTCGTCTGTCGGTTATGGCGAGTTGCTGCTGTAGCTCAGCTGGTAGAGCACGTCCTTGGTAAGGACGAGGTCATGGGTTCGAATCCCATCAGCAGCTCCATTTGAGTGGGGGGGGCTTTTTTTTTATAGAAGTCAACCCACGGCGGGCCGCTCCGGGCGGCCTGTTTGTCATGGGCTGAGGCGAGACTAGTAGGAGAGCTAGCGATGGCGAAGGAGAAGTTCGAGAGGACGAAGCCGCACGTCAACATCGGCACGATCGGTCACGTTGACCACGGCAAGACGACTCTCACGTCAGCGATCACGCTGAGGCTTCAGAGCAAGGGCCTGATAAAGGCGGCAGCTGCCTTCGACGAGATCGACAACGCTCCGGAGGAGAAGGAGCGCGGCGTGACGATCAACGTGGCGCACATCGAGTACGAGACCGAGAACCGCCACTACGCGCACGTCGACTGCCCGGGCCACCAGGACTACATCAAGAACATGATCACCGGCGCGGCGCAGATGGACGGCGCGATACTCGTCGTGGCCGCCGACGACGGCCCGATGCCCCAGACGCGGGAGCACATCCTGCTCGCCCGTCAGGTGAACGTGCCGGCCATCGTCGTCTTCATCAACAAGGTCGACCTGGTCGACGACCCGGAGATCATCGAGCTTGTCGAGATGGAGGTGCGCGAGCGCCTCAGCGAGTACGACTTCCCGGGCGACGACATTCCCATCATCAAGGGCTCGGCCCTGAAGATGATGGAGGCCGAGGGCAAGGACGACGAGGTCTGCGGGCCGGTCGACGAGCTGATGGCCGCGGTAGACAGCTACATCCCGGAGCCCACGCGCGATCTCGACAAGCCGTTCCTGATGCCCGTCGAGGACGTTTTCTCGATCAAGGGCCGCGGGACCGTGGGCACCGGCCGCGTCGAGCGCGGCATCGTCAAGGTCGGCGAGGACCTCGAGATCGTCGGCATCACCGAGACCCGGAAGACGGTCTGCACGGGCGTCGAGATGTTCAGGAAGCTCCTCGAGGAGGGGCGTGCGGGCGACAACATCGGCGTGCTGGTCCGCGGCGTCGAGAAGGATGACCTCGAGCGCGGGCAGGTCCTGGCCAAGCCGGGCACGGTGACCCCGCACACGAGGTTCAAGGCCGAGGTCTACGTCCTGACGAAGGCGGAGGGCGGCCGCCACTCGCCGTTCTTCCCCGGCTACAGGCCGCAGTTCTACTTCCGGACGACGGACGTGACCGGAGCGCTCGAGGAGGTCTTCGACCAGGAGGGGAAGGCCATCGCGAAGGACAAGGCGATGGTCATGCCCGGTGACAACGTCAGCATACAGGGCTCGCTCATTACTCCCATCGCGATGGAGGAGCAGCTGCGCTTCGCCATCCGCGAGGGCGGCAAGACCATAGGCTCTGGCGTGATCACCGAGATCCTGGAGTAACCCGGGGATTCGGCGGACAAAGGTCCTGAGGACACCACGCCATGGCCAAGCTCAAACGCAAGGAAACGAGGGCGTTTCTGGAGTGCCGGGAGTGCAAGAGGCGCACGTACATCACGCGCTTCAAGGCGAAGGGGGGGGCGCGTCTGGAGCTGAAAAAGTACTGCCCGACCTGCCGGACCCACACGGGTCACCGAAGCAGGAGGGTCGACTGAGATGGCCGCAGACCGCGGCCCGAGGCGGGGTGCCGCGCGGCCAGTCGGGGGGAGCACAGGGCAGGCCAGTAGCTCAATTGGCAGAGCACCTGATTCCAAATCAGGCGGTTGGGGGTTCAAGTCCCTCCTGGCCTGCCAGTCGACGATGGTCGGCAGAGGCGATCAGCTCCCGGGCGGCTTTCGCGATCAGGGAACAGGCTTGGCGTCGAGGCCATGAGAATATACAGACCAAAGGACGGCAAGGCCGTCCGCTGGGGCGCAGTGGCGGTCACGACCGCCCTGGGGATCTACGCCTCCCAGAGCTGGTACTACTGGGCGAAGGTGCCGGGGCGCTTCGGCGCGCAGATCGGGAAGCTGCCCTTCGGCGTCGGCGAGATCGGCGGCGTTGTCATTTTGCTGGGGATGGTGCTGGCGAGCTTCTGGGTGTGCTTCGCGCATGCCCGGGCGTCGAACTTCCTGATCGAGGTGGAGATAGAGCTCAGAAAGGTGACGTGGCCGTCGATCAAGCCGTGGCTCTCGACGAAGTCGGAGGTCTGGGCGTCGACGTACATCGTCCTGGCGGTGGTTGCGATACTGGTGCTCTTCGTCTACGTGGTCGATCTGGTGTTGACGTTCGCTTCGAGATACGGATTCTATAGCTGATGCCTGAGAACGTGTCAACGGACAAGGCCTGGTTCATCGTCAGGGCGCACTCCGAGCGCGAGGAGAAGATCAAGGAGTCGCTCGAGGCGAGGGTCCGTGCGGCGGGGCTCGAGGACCTCTTCGGCAGGATAATGGTGCCGACGGAGCACCTCTCGGAGATCCGCGACGGCAAGAAGCGCATCGTCAAGCAGAAGATGTACCCGGGGTACATCCTGATCGAGATGGCCGTCTCCGAGGAGAGCTGGTTCCTGGTCCTCGAGACGCCCGGCATCTCCGGCTTCGTCGGGCCCGACCGGCGCGACCCGGTCCCCATGCGCGACGAGGAGGTGGAGCGGATCCTCGCCGAGATGGAGGACAAGAAGGAGAAGCCGCGTCCAAAGGTCGAGTTCGAGACGGGCGAGACGGTCAAGATTAAGGAGGGGCCCTTCGAGAATTACGACGGCGTCGTCGAGGACGTGACGCCGTCGAAGGGCCTGGTCAGGGTCGGCATCTCGATCTTCGGGCGTTCGACCTCGGTGGAGCTCGAGTTTGCGAAGGTGGAGAAGATTTAGATGCCCAAGGAAGTGACGGCAAAGGTGAAGCTGCAGGTGGTCGGCGGGCAGGCGACGCCCGCCCCGCCGGTGGGGCCCGCGCTCGGTCAGCACGGCGTCAACCCGGGCGAGGCGGTCCGGCGCCTCAACGACGCGACCCAGAAGTGGAACGGCACGGTCACGTCGGTCGTGGTGACCGTCTACGGGGACCGCAGCTTCGACATTGAGGTCAAGAGCCCGCCGGCGGCGGTGCTCCTCAAGCAGGCGGCCGGGCTGGCCAAGGGCTCGGCCGTGCCCAACAAGGAGAAGGTCGGCACAGTGACGGTCGACCAGATCCGCGAGATCGTCAAAACGAAGAAGGACGATCTCAACGCCCGCGACGAGGACGCGGCGATAAAGGTCATCGCGGGCACCGCGCGCAGCATGGGCATCGAGGTGGAGGGGGCCTGAGGGCCTGCCTCCGGAGAGGCTCTGTGATGGGCAAGCACTCGAAGAGATTCGCCGCCATCGCCGACAAGGTGGACCTGGACAGGCGCTGCTCCGTCGAGGAGGCGGTCGCCATTCTGAAGGAGACGGCCACGGCGAAGTTCACCGAGTCGGTGGACCTGGCGATGAAGCTGGACATCGACACCAAGCGTGCCGACCAGATGGTGCGCGGCAACTTCTCGCTGCCCCACGGCACGGGCAAGGACGTGCGCGTCATCGCCTTCTGCGAGGGCCCCGCGGTGGACGAGGCGAAGGAGGCGGGGGCGATCGAAGCCGGCGGCGAGGAGCTGGCCAAGAGGATCGAGGACGGGTGGATGGACTTCGACGTCGCCATCGCCCATCCCCAGATGATGCGGGTGATCGGCAAGCTGGGGCGCATCCTCGGGCCCCAGGGCAAGATGCCCAGCCCCAAGAGCGGCACCGTCGTTCCGGAGGTGGCAAAGGCGGTGAAGGAGTTCAAGGCGGGCAAGATCGAGTACCGGGCCGACAGCTTCGGCAACCTCCACGTGGCGGTGGGGACCGTCGGCTTCAGTGACGAGCAGCTCATCGAGAACGCCAAGGCCATCCTCGATCATATCGTGCGCTCGAGGCCGGCGTCGGTGAAGGGCGTATTCGTGCAGAGCGCGGCCCTCTCGACGACGATGGGCGTGGGGGTTAGGCTGAACATCTGACGGGGCGCCGGGGGCGCCGGCAAGGGAGCGGCGGAGAAGATGCCCAACAGGACGAACCAGCTGATGGTGAAGGAACTCGTCTCCTACCTCGGCGACGTGGAGGACATGATCTTCCTGGACTACAGGGGAATGAGCGCCCTGGAGGTCGACGGCTTCCGCGGGGGCCTCGCCTCCGGCGGCGGGAGGATGCGGGTCGTCAAGAACTCGGTGACGCGCATCGCGCTGGAGGAGCTGGGCCGCGGCGAGGTGGCCGGCCTCATAACCGGCAGCGTGGCGATCCTCCACGGCGACGACATCATCGCCATCGCCAAGGCCGCCGCGGAGATTACCAGGAAGAACAGGGCGGTGGAGGTGGTCGGCGGCGTGCTCGGCGGCACGGTGCTGGAAGCGGCCGAGGCCGCGGCCCTGGCGAAGATGCCGAGCCGCGTGGAGCTGCTGGGCCAGATCGCCTCGCAGATACTCGCCCCGGCGACGAACATCTCGTCGGCGGCGGGCTCGGGCGGCGCGAACATCGCCGCGTGCGTGAAGCAGCGGATAGAGGACCTCGAGAGGGACGCGGCCTGACCGGGCCGCGCATGGGATGGCTGCGGGACTTGAGTCTCTCAGGCAACGGAAGAAGGAGATAGCGAAATGCCGGATGAGGAAGGCGCGAGGGAGTTCTCGGCTGATATCAAGAAGCTCGGCGACAAGATCGTGGCCCTGACTCTCCTCCAGGCCAAGGAGCTTCAGGATTATCTGAAGGAGGCCCACGGTATCGAGCCGGCGGCGGGGGGCGTCATGATGGCGGCCGCTCCGGGCGCAGGCGGCGACGACGGCGGCGAGGAAGAGAAGAGCACCTACGACGTGATCCTCACCGCTCCGGGCGACAAGAAGATCCAGGTCATCAAGGAGGCGAGGCGCATCACCGGCCTCGGCCTCAAGGAGGCCAAGACTCTCGTCGACCAGGCGCCGGAGGCTAAGATCAAGGAAGGTCTCCCGAAGGAGGAGGCGGAGAAGATCAAGGCCGAGCTCGAAGCTGCGGGCGCAACCATCGAGCTCAAGTAATCCGCGCAGTCGGCTCCTAGGAACCAGAGGGGAATGGTGCGCATGGAGTTCAGACGCTACGGCGCCAGCCGCGAAGCTGTCGAGATTCCGGACCTGACCGTTACCCAGAGGAAATTCTACAAGGAGTTCCTGCAGCGCGACGTCCTCCCCGAGGACCGCGTCAACGAGGGCATGCAGGAGGTCTTCAGGGAGATCTTCCCGATCTCGAGCTACGACGGGAGGGTGTCCCTCGATTTCCTCTACTACGATCTCGGCGAGCCCAGGCACACGCCGGACGAGTGCCGGCAGCTGCGCCTGAGCTACGCCGCGCCGCTGAAGATCCGCGTGCGGCTGAACCGCGACGAGCCGGTCGAGGAGGACGTCTACCTCGGCGCCATCCCGCTGATGATCGGCGGAGGCGAGTTCATCATCAACGGCGCCGAGCGCGTCATCGTCACGCAGATCCAGCGCTCGCCGGGCTCCGACTTCTTCGAGGAGGTCCACCCCTCGGGCAAGCGGCTGCACTCGTGCCGGATCATCCCCGAGCGCGGCAGCTGGATTCAGATGGAGGTGACGTCGAAGGACCTGCTCACGATCCGCATCGATCGCTCGGGCCGGATGATGGCGACGGTGCTGCTGCGGGCGCTCTCGGAGAAGTTCTCCACCGACCGTGACATCCTCCGCGCATTCTACAAGCTCGAGAAGCTCTCGCTGCGCGGGTTCACCAAGCTCCCCGGCAAGAACGTCTACTCGGTCGAGGAGGTGGCGAACCCCGAGACGGGCGAGGTCATCGTGGAGGCCTGCGAGCTGCTCACGCTCGAGATCGTCGAGGAGCTCAGGGGCATCCGCCGCACCTCGATCGAAGTGATCGTCGACCCGGCCGACACCCTCATAATCAGCGCCGTCAGGGAGGACGAGTCGTCCAGCCACGAGGACGCCGTGCTGCGCCTCTACGCGCGGATGCGCCCGGGCAACCCGGCGCAGATTGACAAGGCCAAGGACCTCTTCGAGAAGATGTTCCTCGACGACAAGAGATACAACCTGGGGAAGATCGGCCGCTATCGCCTCAACCGCAAGTTCCGCCACAAGGTCTCCGAGGATATCCAGGTCCTCACCGCCGAGGACTACTACGAGATACTCAAGTACTTCTACGTCCTGCGCGCGGGCAAGGGGCAGGTCGACGACATCGACCACCTGGCCAACCGGCGCGTGCGCACCATCAAGAACCTCGTCACGGACGAGTTCCGCAAGGGAATGGTGAAGCTCCGCCGCGCCGTTCGCGAGCGCCTCAGCCTGAAGGATATCTCGGAGTCGACGCCGCGGACGCTCATCAACTCGCAGACGGTGGCGAGCTCCATCGAGTACTTCTTTGCGAGGGGCGAGCTCTCCCACGTCGTCGACCAGTCCAACCCGCTCTCGCAGCTGACGCACGAGCGGCGCCTCTCGGCGCTGGGGCCCGGCGGCCTCAACCGCAAGCGCGCGGGCTTCGAGGTCCGGGACGTGCACCCGTCGCACTACGGGCGCATCTGCCCCATCGAGACGCCGGAGGGCACGGGGATCGGCCTCCTGGTCTCGCTCTCGATCTACGCGGCCATCGACCGCTACGGTTTCCTCGTCACGCCTTACCTGAAGGTTAAGGAAGGCAGGATATCGAGAAAGATCGCCTACCTCCACGCCGACGAGGAGGCCGAGCGCAACATCGCCCAATCCGACGTCAAGATTGAGAAGACGGGCAAGATCGTCCCCAAGCAGATCCTCGTGAGGCACCGCGAGGAGTTCAAGACCGTCGGCATCAAGGAGGTCGAGTACATCGACGTCTCCCCGAAGCAGCTCGTGGGGATCTCGGCTGCCCTCATTCCCTTCCTCGAGCACGACGACGCCAACCGGGCGCTGATGGGCTCGAACATGCAGCGCCAGGCCGTGCCGCTGCTCAAGCCCCAGGCTCCGCTCATCTCCACCGGCATCGAGCCCTACGTGGCGCGCAACTCCGGGATGCTGGCCGTCTCGCCGTGCGACGGCACCGTGGAGTACGCCGACGGCACGCGCATCGCCGTCAAGGAGGCCGGCCGCAGCGGCAGGACGCACGAGTTCGCTCTCCGGAAGTACATCGGCCTCAACGAGCGGACCTGCCTCAACCAGACCCCCATCGTCCGCACGGGCGACGACGTCAAGTCGGGCCAGGTTCTCACCGAGGGCGTCGCGACGGCCGAGGGCGAGCTGGCGCTCGGCCGGAACGTGCTCGTGGCCTTCATGAGCTGGGAGGGGTGCAACTTCGAGGACGCGATCCTCGTTTCCGAGCGGCTCCTCAAGCAGGACGCCTTCACGTCCGTGCATATCGAGGAGTTCACGATAGAGATCCGCGAGACGAAGCTTGGCCGTGAGGAGATCACCCGCGACATCCCCAACGTCTCCGAAGCGATGCTCGCGAACCTCGACGGCGACGGGCTGGTGCGCATCGGCACCCGCGTCAACCCGGGCGACATCCTCGTAGGGAAGATCGCGCCAAAGTCCAAATCCGAGCTCACCTCGGAGGAGAAGCTGCTTCACGCGATCTTCGGCCGCGCGGGCGAGGACGTCAAGAACGACTCCCTCGAGGTGAAGCCGGGCTGCGACGGCTGGGTCATCGACGTCCAGCGCTTCAGCCGGCGCTCGCCGATCTCGGAGGATGAGAAGCGACAGGTCCGCAAACAGGTCCGCGAGATCGAGGGGAAGTACGACGCCCAGATCGCCGACGTGGTTCGCGAGAAGTTCGCCATGCTCAAGAAGGTGGTGGGTGGACGGCTGCGGAACGAGGAGACGGGCGAGATCTACCGCGTCACCATGCAGGACGCCGACTCGGACGTCGTCGCCGTCGACAAGGCCCTCGACCTCGACAAGATCAAGATGCACCCGGCCACGCGGCGGAAGGCCAAGCGCGAGTCGCTGGGCTTCGACAAGAAGATAATGGTGATGGAGGTGCAGAAGGAGCGGCGCGTCGGCAAGGTAAAGCGCGGCGACGAGCTCCCTTCCGGGGTGCTCGAGCTGGTGAAGGTGTACGTTGCCGTTAAGCGCAAGCTCTCGGTGGGCGACAAGATGGCCGGCCGTCACGGGAACAAGGGCGTCGTGGCGCGCATCCTCCCCGAGGAGGACATGCCCTTCCTCGCCGACGGCACGCCCGTCGACATGGTGCTGAACCCGCTGGGCGTGCCCAGCCGCATGAACTTCGGGCAGATACTCGAGACCCACCTGGGCTGGGCCGCTCACGAGCTGGGCTTCCGCGCGGTCACCCCGGTCTTCGACGGGGCGAACGAGGCGGATATAAGGAAGGCCCTCAATGAGGCCGGTCTGCCCGAGGACGGCAAGACCGAGCTCCTCGACGGTCGCACGGGGCAGGCCTTCGACCAGAAGGTCACGGTAGGCTACATCTACATGATGAAGCTGCATCACCTGGTGGCCGACAAGGTCCACGCGCGGGCCACGGGGCCCTATTCGCTGATCACGCAGCAGCCTCTCGGCGGCAAGGCGCGCAACGGCGGCCAGCGCCTCGGCGAGATGGAGGTGTGGGCGCTCGAGGCCTACGGCGCTGCGAACATCCTGCAGGAGTTCCTGACGGTCAAGTCCGACGACGTCGAGGGCAGGACGAAGATATACGAGTCGATGGTGAAGGGTGAGAACTCCCTTGAGCCGGGCACCCCGATCTCGTTCGAAGTGCTGTGCAACGAGATCAAGGGGCTCGGGCTGAACATGAAGCTCGAGAAGACGGCCAGGGAGAAGGCTCTTGAAACCGGGGGCAGGTCCTAAATGGGCGAGAGAAGCTACGACCGGATCAACGAGTACAACGCCGTAACGATCCAGCTCGCGAGCCCCAACGACATACGCAGCTGGTCGTACGGCGAGGTGAAGAAGCCCGAGACCATCAACTACCGCTCGTACCGTGCGGAGAAGGATGGGCTCTTCTGCGAGCGCATCTTCGGTCCCGAGAGGGACTGGGAGTGCTTCTGCGGGAAGTACAAGGGCATCAAGCACAAGGATATCATCTGCGACCGCTGCGGAGTGAAAGTCACGCACTCCAAGGTGCGGCGCCGCAGGATGGGCCACATCAACCTGGCCGCGCCCGTGGTCCACATCTGGTTCTTCAAGGCGGTGCCGTGCGTCCTCGGGCACCTGCTCGACGTCAAGGCCACCGGGCTCCAGCAGGTCGTTTACTTCCAGCGGCACCTGGTGACCGATCCGGGCGAGTCCCCCCTCGAGAAGGGGCAGCTCCTCACCGAGCAGGAGTACCGTGACTGCATCGAGCAGTACGGCGACGGCTTCAAGGCCGAGATGGGCGCCGAGGCGGTGCGCGAGCTCCTGAAGGGCCTCGAGCTTGACTCGCTCTCGGCCCAGCTGCGGGTCGACTTCCACGAGACGCGCTCGAAGCAGAAGCAGAAGAAGATCATCCAGCGCCTCAAGATCGTCGACGACCTCAGGGCTTCCGGCAACAGCCCGGTCTGGCTGGTGATGGACGTCATCCCCGTCATCCCGCCGGACCTGAGGCCGCTTGTTCCGCTCGAGTCCGGCAACTTCGCGACCTCCGACCTCAACGATCTCTACCGTCGCGTCATCAACCGCAACAACCGGCTCAAGAAGCTGCTCGACCTCAACGCCCCCGGCGTCATCATCCGGAACGAGAAGCGCATGCTCCAGCAGGCCGTCGACGCGCTCTTCGACAACGGCCGGTGCCGCCGCGCGGTGCTAGGGACCGGCGGCAGGCCGCTGAAGTCGCTCTCCGATATGATCAAGGGCAAGCAGGGGCGCTTCCGCGAGAACCTGCTGGGCAAGCGCGTCGACTACTCGGCCCGCTCGGTCATCGTCATTGGCCCGGACCTCAAGCTCAACCAGTGCGGCCTGCCCAAGAAGATAGCCCTCGAGCTCTTCCAGCCCTTCATAATCAGGCGCCTCAAGGAGAAGGGCTACGCCGACACGATCAAGTCGGCTAAGAAGATACTCGAGCGCAAGGATGACGAGGTCTGGGACGTCCTGGAGGAGGTGATCGAGGGGCACCCCGTGCTTCTCAACCGCGCCCCGACGCTGCACCGCATGGGCATCCAGGCCTTCTACCCGGTGCTGGTCGAGGGCGACTCGATCATGATCCACCCGCTCGTCTGCGCGGGCTTCAATGCGGACTTCGACGGGGACCAGATGGCCGTTCACCTGCCGCTGTCGCTCGAGGCGCAGGCCGAGGCCGAGGTCCTCATGATCGCGACGAACAACATCTTCTCGCCCGCGCACGGCAACCCCATCATCACCCCAGACCTCGACATCGTGCTCGGGTGCTATTTCCTGACGACAGCCGCCAGGCACGCCAGGGGCGCGGGGATGGTCTTCTCCAGCACGCAGGAGGTCTTCCTCGCCTACGACGAGGGCAAGGTCGGGCTGCGCGCCCCGATCAAGGTCCGCCTGGGCGGCGACGTCACCGTCGTCGGGTCCGAGGGGATCGAGTCCTCCGAGAACGGCATCTACGAGACGACCGTTGGCCGGGTCATTTTCAACGACGTCATCCCGGGCGACATGCCCTACTACAACAAGCCGATGGCGAAGAAGGGCCTCAACCAGGTCGTCAGCGACTGCCACGCGATGCGCGGCCGCAAGATGACCGTCGATCTCCTCGACAAGATCAAGTACCTCGGCTTCCACTGGGCGACGATCTCGGGCCTCAGCTTCGCCGCGGAGGACCTGCGCGTCCCCGAGACCAAGCAGCAGATAATCGGCGAGGTGGAGAAGCAGGTCAGCGCCATCCAGAAGGCGTGGCAGCGGGGCGTTATCACCGAGGGCGAGCGCTACAACCAGGTCATCGACGCCTGGACCCACGCCCGCGAGAAGGTCTGGGACGAGCTCATGAACGAGCTCCGCTACGACGAGCGTTCCGAGGACCCGCGCTACGTCAACCCCATCTACTTCATGGTCGATGCGGGCGCGAGGGGCTCGGTCCAGCAGATCGGGCAGCTCGCCGGGATGCGCGGTCTCATGGCGAAGCCCTCGGGCAAGTTCATCGAGACGCCCATCAAGGCGAACTTCCGCGAGGGGCTGCGCGGCCTCGAGTACTTCTCGTCGACGCACGGCGCGCGGAAGGGTCTCGCCGACACGGCCCTCAAGACGGCCAACTCCGGGTACCTCACGCGCAAGCTCGTCGAGGTGGCGCAGGACATGGTCATCACCGAGGGCGACTGCGGCACCGATGCGGGTACTTCTAAGGGCGTGGTCTACCGCGGCGAGCAGGTCGAGGTGCCGCTCTCCGAGGCGATCCGCGGCCGCGTTGCGCGCGACAACATCGTCGACATCATCACCGACGAGGTGATAGTGCGCGAGAACGAGCTCATAGACGCCGAGAAGGCCGACAAGATCGAGGCCCTCAACTACGAGAAGGTCCGGGTGAGGAGCCCCCTCACCTGCGAGGCCGACTTCGGCGTCTGCGCCGCGTGCTACGGCATGGACCTCTCGACGAAGAAGGAGGTCGAGGTGGGCACCGCCGTCGGCGTCATCGCGGCGCAGTCGGTCGGCGAGCCGGGCACGCAGCTCACGATGCGTACCTTCCACATAGGCGGCATCGGCATCGCCCGGCAGGCCGAGTCGAAGGTCTCGACGAAGGTGGGCGGTACCGTGCGCTACCGCAACCTGAATGTCGTGACCAACTCCGCCGGCAACGACGTCTCGCTCAAGCGCAACGGTGAAATCCTCATCATGGACGAGAAGGACCGGGAGATCGAGAAGTACACGATTCCCGCGGGCGCCATCATCCACGTGGCGGAGGGGGCCAAGCTCAAGGGCCGCTCGGTCCTCGCCGAGTGGGACCCGTTCATGGTGCCCATCCTCACCGACCTCGCCGGCAAGGTCCGCTTCGAGGACATCATCGAGGACGTCACCATGCGCCGCGAGGTCGAGGCCTCGACGGGCATGGAGCGCATCCAGATCGTCGAGCACAAGGGCGACCACCACCCGCAGGTCGTCATCGAGGACAACTCGCACAATATCCTGGGCCTCTACTCCATACCCGAGAAGGCCTACATAGAGGCCACCGAGGGGGAGAAGGTCTCGGCCGGCACGATCCTAGCGCGCACGCCGCGCGAGGTCACGGGCTCGCAGGACATCACCGCGGGGCTGCCGCGCGTCACCGAGCTCTTCGAGGCGCGCCGCCCCAAGGACCCGGCCGTCATGAGCGAGATCGACGGCATCGTCGAGCTCGGCGAGCGCAAGCGCGGCAAGCGCACCATCATCGTCCGGAACGAAGAGACGGGCATGGAGACCGAGCACCTCGTTCCCCAGGGCAAGCACCTCCTCGTCCACCGCGGCGACAAGGTGCAGGCCGGCGACCGTCTGGTCGACGGCAGGCTCATCCCGCACGACATCCTGCGCATCAAGGGGATCGAGAACCTGCAGGAGTACCTCCTCCAGGAGGTCCAGGCCGTCTACCGCTACCAGAACGTCCACATCGACGACAAGCACATCGAGCTGCTCGTCGGCCAGATGCTCCGTCGCGTCATCATCGAGGACCCCGGCGAGGCCGAGTTGTTCCTGCCGGGGCAGACGGTCAGCCGCGACGAGTTCCGCCGCCGCAACCAGATCGCGATCGGCGAGAAGAAGAAGCCTGCCTCCGCGAGCCCGCAGCTGCTGGGCATCGCCAAGGCGAGCATCAACTCCGACAGCTTCATCTCGGCGGCGAGCTTCCAGGAGACGACGCGCGTCCTCACGAACGCCGCCATAGCCGGCAGCCGCGACGAGCTGCGCGGCCTCAAGGAGAACGTCATACTCGGGCACATCATCCCGGCCGGCACGGGCTTCAGGTGGATGCTCACGAGCGAGATGGGCCGCACCGACCCGCCGCCGCTGAAGCCGCCTGAGCCCGAGGAAGAGCCCGAAACCCACGAACTGGAGATGGCCCCCGGAGGCGGGGAGTAAAGGAGCAGCACCGACATGCCGACGATCAACCAGCTGATTCGCAAGGGGCGCAAGTCCAAGAAGAAGCGCTCCAAGAGCCCGGTCCTCCAGGGCTGCCCGCAGAAGCGGGGGGTCTGCCTCACGGTGAAGACGCAGACGCCGAAGAAGCCTAACTCGGCGCTCCGCAAGGTCGCCCGCGTGAGGCTGTCGAACGGCAAGGAGGTCACCGCGTACATCCCGGGCGAGGGGCACAACCTGCAGGAGCACTCGATAGTGCTCGTGAGGGGCGGCCGCGTGAGGGACCTGCCGGGCGTGCGCTACCACGTCGTGCGCGGGGCGCTCGACACGGCGGGCGTCACCGACAGGCGCAAGTCCCGGTCGAAGTACGGAGCGAAGGCGCCCAAGTAAGGGGCGAGAAGGAGGCACGGACACAGATGGCAGTCAAGTCGACCAAGGTCACCGGCCCGGGCATCAAGCCCGACTCGAGGTACAACTCGGTCCTGGTGGCCAAGTTCATCAACTGCATAATGCGCGACGGCAAGAAGTCCACGGCCGAGAAGAGCTTCTACACGGCGATGGACCTGATCGGCCAGCGCTCGGCGGGCATGGACCCGATAGACGTCTTCGAGTCGGCCATCCGGAACGTCAAGCCGATGGTCGAGGTGAAGTCGAAGCGCGTCGGCGGCGCCACCTACCAGGTGCCCATCGAGGTCAACCGCAAGCGCCAGCAGACGCTGGCCTTCCGGTGGCTGCTGCAGGCGACGCGCGCGCGCAAGGGGCGCCCTTTCCACGAGAAGCTCGCGGCCGAGCTGATCGACGCCTACAACAAGGAAGGCAACGCCATCAGGACGCGCGAGAACACGCACCGCATGGCCGAGGCGAACAAGGCCTTCGCACACTTCGCCTGGTAGGGCCGACGGACGGGAAGCAACGGGGCCCCGGGCAGTCATGCCCGGGGCCTTTTCTTTGCGCCCTCACCAGAGCCACGGCACCAGCCGCGAGCGGACGCGCGTCGCGTACTCGGCGTAGCCGGGGAGTTCCCGCCTGAGCATCGAGTCCTCGAGCGCGGTTCTCACGACGAGACACACGGCCGCCGCGCCCGCCGGAACGAAGCTCCACCACGAGCCGAGCACCAGCGGCGTCCCCGCCACGAAGCCGAGGATGCCGCCGAGGTACCCCGGGTGGCGTATGAAAGCATAGGGCCCCGTGTCGATCACCCGCTGGCCGCGATCGGCCTGTATCCTCGCCGTCTTCTCGAAGAACGGGTTCGACGTCATCACCCACGTGAGGTTGAGAAGATAGAGCGCGAAGAGGCCCGCCCCTGCCCACAGCCCCCACCCCGGCATCCCCGCTCCCCCGGCCCCCCCGGCCCCCCCGCCCCAGCGCCCGC
>Ga0272441_10007857_pt1 | contig 17158 bp, 15 predicted proteins | sample SSMProp6N_FD_193582 | JGI IMG/M metagenome (GOLD analysis project Ga0272441, IMG submission 193582) | Marine sediment archaeal communities from Little Sippewissett salt marsh, Falmouth, MA, United States - SSM-Prop-6N | ecosystem: Environmental > Aquatic > Marine > Wetlands > Sediment ...
TCTTGGCCCTGGGCACACTGGCCTTAAGAAAAAGAAAAATCAAAAAAACCGTGCAATAAGATCGGTCGCCCAGCACCGGTTCTTATTATTACCTTCGCAAGTACAAGTAATATACGAGAGAGAAAAAGGGAGAGATCGAGATCGGGTGTTCTATTTAGCCGAAAAGGCAGAAAGGTTGTAAGGAAAATGGAGAGTTTACATGTCCACATTTGTATGCGCAGTGTTATTGTGTTGTCGGCCCTTTGTATCAACCTCTACACCTCGGCGGCAATGGCAGAAGATCCCTATCAGGGTGCCTGGTCCCGACAACTAGGTACAACTAGTGATGACATATCTCGTTCTGTGACGGTAGATGGGGCTGGCAATATCTTTATCAGCGGCCGCACCAAGGGCAGTCTCAGCGGGACCAATGCGGGCGGTTATGATGCGTTCCTGGCCAAGTACGATCCTGCTGGAACCCTGCTCTGGACGAAGCAGCTCGGTACGAATCTTAGTGACCAATCTTGGTCCGTGGCAGTGGATGGAGTCGGCAACGCTTTTATAAGCGGATTCACCAAAGGAACTCTCAGCGGGACCAATGCGGGTGATTGGGATGCGTTCCTGACTAAGTACGACCCGGCCGGAAACCTGCTCTGGACCGAGCAACTTGGTACGAGCAATGAGGAACTATCTCGCTCCGTGGCGGTAGACACTTCCGGCAACGCCTTTATCAGCGGCCGCACCAAGGGCAGTCTCAGCGGGACCAATGCGGGCGGTTATGATGCGTACCTATCCAAGTACGACACGAACGGTAATCTGCTCTGGACTGAGCAACTCGGTACGAGTCATTCAGACAATTCCAGCTCTGTGGCGGTAGATGGGGCTGGCAACATCTTTATCAGTGGCTCCACCGAAGGCAATCTCGGCGGGATTAATGCCGGTCATGATGATGCCTTTCTATCCAAGTATGACACGAACGGTAATCTACTCTGGACCGAACAACTTGGTACGAGTGGTTATGACCATTCCAACTCTGTAGTGGTGGACGGTTCCGGCAATGTCTTTATTAGCGGAGGCACCAGCGGCCATCTCGGCGGGACTGGCGAAGGTAGTACCGATGCGTACCTGGCCAAGTATGACTCAACTGGAAACCTGCTTTGGACCGAGCAAATCGGTACGAGTCATTCAGACTATTCCAGCTCTGTGGCGGTAGATGGGGCTGGCAACATCTTTATCAGTGGCACCACCTACGGTAATCTCGGCGGGGTTAATTCGGGTGGTTACGATGCCTTTCTGTGCAAGTATGGCCCAGCCGGGAACCTTCTCTGGACCGAGCAACTTGGTACGAGTGGTTATGACCATTCCTACTCTATAGTGGTGGACGGAACCGGCAACGCCTTTATCAGCGGCTCCACTTACGGTAGTCTCGGCGGGATTAACGCGGGGGAGCGTGATGCCTTTCTGGTGAAGTATGCCGTCCCCGAACCGGCAACCCTTTCCCTCCTGGCCTTGGGTGGATTGACTATGCGGCGAAGGAAAAGTTAATTAACCAGTGTTAAAAGAACAGTAGTTCTTTGCGCTGGTTTTTTTTGAGGACTATGGGAAATCACAAATGAGGATAGGAGAATTTAAAGTGATTCGGTTAATTAAGAAGAAAAATTTGTTATTACTTTTCATAGTGGTCGGTCTAGGTTCTGGTTTTTGGTGCAGCAGTACATCTGGTCAGGTTTTTACCTTCCAGCAAGGTGTGTCTGAATACACCGGCTGCCAGGACAAGACCATAACGGCTCCCGGCTGGGTTAACCCATCGAATACCCGTTTGCGGGTGAAGGCCGAATATCCCAGTGGTGATGAAAAATACAACACCCTGATCCGTTTCGATGATATTGAATCAACTCTTTCAGGTTTATCCGTACAGGAAGCGAGCATAACCCTGACTTTTCAAGACGAAAACATCGAATGGTCCCCGGCCACGCTGGATATTTATCCTTGTCTTAGGCATTGGGATGATCCGAGCTGGGATGAGGCCGTTCCCTCTCAGGTCTCTTGGACCACCCCCGGCGCCCAGGGAGTCGGCACAGACCGCGGTGAATTACAAACAAGTTTTTATATGGGAGACCGTCATTTCCCTGATCTCCAATATACGGACAATTACTCGTTTGAGATAAATCTCCCTGTTTCCCTGGTACAAGGCTGGATTGATTTCCCTTCTGACAATCATGGTCTTATTTTTACGATGAATCCGGCTGCCGCCACCGATGTCACCTTCTCCAGCAGTGAAGACGAAACTATATTTTTTCGCCCTCAGTTAAAGGTTGTTGTTCCCGAACCGACCACCTTTTCCCTTTTAATCCTGGGTGGGATGGTCTCGCGGCGGAGAAAAAGAAATCCCCAATCGTAATCTTGCGAAGGGGAGAAAACAGTTGGGGAAGTTGATGCAATGCGCATCGCTTCCCCGGCTTTTTTGGCGGAATTTTATAACTTACCCGGTAATTCTGTTAAATTATTTTCACTACTTCACGGTTTTTTGCCCTTATTGATCGGCTATTTTGGGCCAATATAACCCCTTGGCTCTGTTTTTTGGGGGCGATTGGAAGAAAATGTAGCCATTGGTAAAAATTCCGGAAAAATAACGTTATATAACATCGGGCCGGGCAGACATATATAGTAAACATGACGGAAAAGCGAGAGGCATGAACGATATAGGCGAGCTGGAAAGATTGGTGAGAGAGGCCCGGCAGGGCAATAAAGAGAGCCGGGAGCAATTGGCCAGACAGGCCCGCGAGCGGGTATATGAACACATATTTCGACGGACACTCAAAGATGACCTATCAGAAGAAATTAGCCAGGAATGCATGGTGGTACTCAGCGAGTCAATGGAGCGGCTGGGGCAGGTGGAGCGATTCTGGCCGTGGCTGCGGGGGGTGGCCCATAATAAGTTGTGCGATTACTACTCAAGCAAAGCCCAGGATGAAAAGGTGCTGGGCGAGATCATAAAAAAGGTGAAAACCATTACCTCGGAGCATGGATTATCTAAAATGCTGGAAACAGAAAGAAAAGAACATGTTATTCAGGCGATGCGAGCGCTGAAACAGAGGCACAGGGATGTGCTGGTGCTGAGATGTTATGAGAAGATGGCCTTTGCGGAAATTGGGGGCTTTCTGGGGGTGAGCTCGTTCGGGGCGCAGATGTTGTTCTATCGGGCGAAAAAGTCGCTACAGAAACAATTAACCCGGCAGGGGCTGGGGAAGGGGGTGCTGCTTTCGGCCTTGATACTTTTTGGTAAGGTGACTGCACAGAGTAAGGCGGCGGCAGCTCAGGTATCGATTACCGCGGCGACATTAAAGGTGAGCGGGACGGCGGCGGTGGCGGCAGCCATCGCGACCAAGGCAGGTGTGGTAGCAGTGACAGGGGCGGTGGTGGCAGGTTCAAGTATGGTTATACCGACAGGGACGACACAGAAAGCCACCATCGAAGATCGGTCTGTTGCGAACTGTGCCGAAGTTAAGCACAGCGCGCTTACTCCGGTTGACACTTTAGGTATGGAATGGGAATATTTCTTTCCCTCCGAGGTAGGGGGATTCTGGCTGAAGGGGTATAAGGTGGACCAAGAAGGCAATAGCAGGCTATGGGTGTGGCTGCAGAACAGTGAGGGTAATTACTGGTATAATCAGGGCATAGTTTGCCGGGTGAATTATCGTACATTCAATTCTGATTTGACACTTTGGCTTGTACCGAGAGATAGCGAAAGCCAAAGGGGCAGGGGAACATGGCTGTTAAGAAAGGCAGACGGGCGAATATTACAAGCAGATCAAGATACTTTCTGTACAGAGGAGATGATTGAGCCATCTTATTTTCAGCACACTACGGCGGCAGGAACGAACGTAATCGATCTGCGGGATGAGATGCACAAGCGGGGCTGGACAAATTTCCGGGTAACGGGGAATATCGGCGGTGAGAGGATTTTGGGTGTGGGACAAGTTCCATTTTTGGATAAGTATATACAAGAACACGGCCCGGGGATACACCTGCAAGCAGGTGGGCGGATAGTGGAGCAGGCAAGTTTAAGGGGCCTGATGCGGCCCTGGGAGGGGGTTCATACGATCGATACAATCCGCTGTGATGCCCTGCGCGCGGGGTTGGAGATAGAACAGCCACAAAAGGTGAAAGGAGGCAAAGTCAAAATAAGTATAAAAGGGAATAAAAGGACACTGGTTTATACGGTGGATATGGAAAGGGATGTTATAGAAAGAATCGAATTTTTGAATCAGAAGGGAGTAAAAGAGGGTGAAATGACCTTTACCTATGCGGAAGATTTGAGACTCAATTCTACTCGGCCGAGTGAGTCCGCCCAAATAGGTGAAGGGATGAAATGGTTAATGGAATTGTAACTGTAGGAAAAGCTAGAAATTAAAATGAGGTAAAGAAAAATGAAAAAGAAAAGTATGATAGTAAAACTCGGTAAATATCAAATTATTGCCATGTTCTGTGTATTTATGACACTTGGATTAACAAATGGTATTGTGTCCTCGCTCATAGCAGAGGAAGCATATATGCGTTGGGAGAAAACTTTTGGCGGAAGCTCAGAAGAAATTGGACTTTCGGTACAGAAGACCTCAGATGGAGGCTATATAATATTAGGCGACACAAAATCGTTTGGGGCTGGAGACTATGATGTATATTTAATTAAGACAGACTCTGAAGGAAACTTAGAGTGGGATGAGACTTATGGGGGAACGAGCTATGATGTAGGATACGAGGTACAAGAAACTGTTGATGGTGGCTATATAATTGCTGGAATTACGTATTCATTCGGCGCCGGCAGTTCTGATATTTATGTAATAAAAACTGATCCGTGTGGAGTCTTGGAATGGCAAAAGACATTTGGAGGTTCCTCTGTGGATGATGGTCATTCCGTGAGGCAAACTGCCGATGGAGGTTACATAGTTGGCGGGCAAACCCAATCATATGGAGCCGGGGATAAGGATATGTACCTCATTAAGCTCGATGAGGACGGGAATGAAGAATGGAGCAATACATATGGTGCTAGTGGTAAAGACCATGGCTATTTTGTCCGACAAACATCCGACCTAGGATATATTATTACGGGTGACACCCAATCTTATGGGGCAGGATCTGCCGATGTATATTTAGTTAAGACCGATCCTTGTGGAGTCTTGGAATGGCAAAAGACCTATGGAGGAACCGGATATGATGAAGGAGGTTCTGTAAAACAAACCGCTGATGGTGGATACATCATTGGTGGTCGCACTAATACATATGGTGCAGGAGATTACGATTTTTATCTGATAAAAACAGATCCTTGCGGCATTCTTGACTGGCAAAAATGGTATGGTGGGTCTGCTTTTGATCATGGAAAATCCGTTCAGCAAACACAAGATGGTGGGTATGTCTTTGCCGGCTATACTTATTCATATGGGGCGGGCTCTTCCGATGCTTATATTATAAAAACCGACTCGGTTGGAAATGTACAATGGGAAAATACATGTGGCGGGGCGCTAATGGATTCTGCCACTTCTATTCAGGAAATAGCCGGTAGTGAATATATTTTTACAGGTAAGGCCAATGGTGCATCGGGGGTTAGTGATGTTTACCTGGTAAAATTAACTCCACCTATGACATGGCATGTGGATACGATAACTGGAGACGATGGTAACGATGGTAGGAGTCGGGAGACGGCGTTTGAGACGATCCAAAAGGGAGTACAGGTAGCGGTGGATTATGATACAGTTCTGGTGTGGCCGGGAGAGTATCAGGAGGATGTGGATTATCAGGGTAAGGCGATAACGGTCAGGGCGGCGGCGGATGCGCCGCATCTAAAGGCGATTAGCGGGTCGGGTCATTATGCGGTTTCGTTTCATACGGGGGAGGGCAGAGAGAGCATTTTGGAGAATATAGTTGTTCGAGACAGCTTTGCTGGTATCCACGCGGAAGGGGCAGATCCGACGCTGAGGTTTTTAACGGTGGTGGATAATGAGCAGGGTATTATAGCCGACTCGGGGGGCGATCCATGCGTGAGTAACTGCATTCTCTGGGATAATGAAAACGGCGATCTGATCGGCTGCGACGCCAGCTATAGCTTAATTACTGATGATCGTCAGGACATTGTTGATGGGCTAGCAGCCTACTGGAGCCTGGATGAAGGCACCGGCACTACGGCTAACGACTATTCAGGCAATGATAATGATGGAACCTTAACTAATGACCCTTGCTGGGTTGAAGGTGTAAGCGCTAAGGCACTGTATTTTGAATCGGATAACAAAGATTATGTTGAAGTTCAAGATGACTCAAGCCTGAATCCTACCAATGAAATTACCATAACAGCGTGGTTTAAGGCAACTTACTTTCGTTTAGGCACATATTCTTGGCCCGCTATTGTAAAGAAGTCAGATTTCAGCCAAACCCACGGTTTTGGCGTTGAAATAGGTAAAGTATATGAAGGCACACCTGTAATGGGCGGGAGTGTACATATAGAAAATTACGGACCGTGTGGTATTTCAGATAATATTCCTGTAGAAACTGATATTTGGTATTTCACTGCAGGAGTTTATGACGGAATTAGATATACTCAGTACCTTGGTCATGATGGAGAACCTTTAATTGTTAGATATTCATGCGATTGTATCGGAAATCTTGAACCATCTACCAACAAGCTCTTTATCGGAGGAGATCCTTCAAATCCTAGTGAAACTGGTAGATATTTTGATGGCTATATTGATGAAGTGTCAATGTATGATCGCGCTTTGTCGCCTGACGAGATAGAGCAATTATATCTGGATGGTCTTTCTGGAATTGGTACGGGCGATCCTCGTTTTGGTGACCCGTGCAACGATGATTTTCATCTGAAGTCCGAAAGGGGCCGCTTCTGGGCGGAAGCGCCGACGGATCCGAATGAGTTTGGTGAACTGGACGGCTTGTGGGCGATGGATTCTGTAACCAGTCCGTGTGTGGACGGGGGTGATCCGATGCTGGAGCCAGAAGCTGAGGGTGATCAAAACGGCGGCCGGGTGAATATGGGGGCTTATGCCAATACAGCCTATGCCAGTAAGAGCGAGTATCCGTTGCCAGAGGATCTGGACCGGGACGGAGTGGTCGATCTGGATGATTTCTGCAGGTTCAGTGAGAAATGGCTGGAGGCGCTGCCCTGGGGGGAATAGCTAATTAGCCATAAAAAGTGTAAAAAATTACGCGTTAAAATATTATAGAAATTTGCTAAAAAAAACTTGACAAGGGACCGGCGGTGTGTTAAAAGCGCACCGTCGGCCCCGGATACATGGGGCGTAGAGTCTATAGGGATTGCAATAGAGTCAGATAGTGATAAGAGGAACATTTTTGTCCAGGGTTTAAAGTAAATGGCTGCCGCGAAAAGGGATAGAACGGGTTTCACGCTAGTGGAATTGCTGGTTTCGATGGGTATAATCAGTACCCTTTTGGCCGTATCCCTTCCACCTCTGGCCAAGGCCCGCAGGAAAGCCCGGTCACTAAAGAGCACCTGTAATTTACGAATAATCGGCCAGGCGGGGATTGAACTTGCCATGGAGAACGGGGGCAGATTTCCCATACCTCCCAGTTGGGTGGGTACCAATTATATCAACGCCTACTGTCCCAATGTTTATCAAAGCCGTCCGCAAACCTACAGGCCCTCCTCGCTGGTTACCTACTTCGGTAGGGAAAGAATACCCAACGCGGAAACCTTCTTCTCTCCGGAAGCGCCCAGGTATCCGACCTATATGGAGCAGTGGTATGAACAAGGCGAAGATTACGATACCACTACCCCGGGGAAGGTTGATCTAGCCCTGGGGTCTTATTGTTTCTGGATGCGCTGGGTTGGTTGTAGGATCTATAAAAACAGGAGGGGAAACCCGGAAGCAAGGCCCTACAAAGGACCGGATAATTTAACCAGGAGCAAAGAGATTATCGCCTCCGATTTTGCCGGCATTGATACACTGTCCTTACCGAAAAATCCTCACACCTTCGGAAGTTCTGCATACTTTAAAGGCGCCTGTTCTTCCTGGGAAACTTCACCGCCCGATGCACCGCCCTTATGGTTTAGTAAAAAGAGCTTTTCTAATATATATGGCTCTGTACCCGACACTCAGGATCTTCCCAAGGTAAAATTGAAGGCCGTGCGCACCGATGGGGCTGTACTAAAATATCCTACGCATAAACTCATGCCGGTAGTTTGCTCTCAAACCTTAAGCGGACAAATACCTACACTAAAAATTGTAAGCGAACAAAAACCTACATCAAAGACCTTAAACGGACAAATACCGACATTAAAAGAGAGCAAATACAATTACGGCATCTTCTTCACCGTTCGGCCGCAATAAATTAAAAATTCTTCCGGATCTATGTATTTGCCTTGGTCCATCCTGTTTTTTATCATTACCCAAATTCTGGCTTTCCTAGTAGGCCTACTTAGGTAGACATACCCCATTCTGTTACCATACAAAACCCATAAAAAATACATTTGTATGGTAACTATTGCAATCTGTTACCATACAAAGTATAATATTATATATATTGTATGGTAACAAAGTTATATCTGTCATGGTGACCTATGAAAGTATTAAAGGGTGTTCTCAAAGAAGAGCTGGCCAATTCTCTCGCCATGAAAAAAAATTATGAGCGTGAGCTGGCCAAACTGCCTAAAGGCAGTCTCATCAAGAAGAAAATCCGTGGCCATGAATATTTCTACCTGGTATTCAGGGAAGACGGCAAGGTCAAATTTCTGTACAAAGGCAAGGTTTCTCAAGCCGAGCGGCAAAAGTATAAAAACGCCAAGGAGCTTAGAGCCAAGTACCGCAAGCTATTATCCGAAGTTAAAAAACAGATCAGATTTTTAAGGAGTGCCCTGCGTGGAAAAGAATCAGTATGAGCTCTGTGTAGAAGTACTCCGCCGTCTTGACCAGGCAGGGATTCTCAAACCAATTATCCTGGTCGGCAGCTGGTGTATGGTTTTTTATAAGAATTATTTCGCCGGAGTTCCATATCTGCCCATAATCAGGACCCGGGACATTGATTTAATGATACCTCAACCATCAACCATAAAAACCAAATGTCGATGTGGCAGAGCTGCTCCGGGACTTGGGATTTATTGTCGGTTTTACCGGTACCAAAGGCTATATCAGACTGGAACATCCACAGTTGATTGTGGAATTTCTCGTTCCGGAACGAGGCAGAGGCTCCAACAAACCATATCCTTTGCCCCAGCTCGGCCTAAACGCCCAGGCTTTGCGCTTCCTGGATTTTCTTACCCAGCATACTATCACCGTTGCAGTTGACAGTATGAACGTAACTATTCCCCACCCTGCCAGTTTTGCCTTACATAAGTTGCTGATCCTGGGCCGGCGTAATCATCCAGAAAAGACCGCCAAAGATAAACAGGCAGCTCTTCAGGTATTAGAAGCCCTGGCCCAAAAACGCGAGCAGGACTTTGTCAGGACTGTTTATAACTCGATGCCCCGACGTTGGCAGACAAAGGTTAAAAAGGCATTGAGCGAATTTCAGGAAAGCAAAATGTTGTCCCTGTTTGATTAACTTTTTTGCTCAAGGCAAAGTGCCAGATCCATTTTATCCAGTGTCTGCATCCTGCTGACGGCTCATCTAAAGCATCTAATGTCCGAAGAAAACGCCTCTTCTAGCACGGCAAGTCTTTCTTCTAGTTGTCTTATTTCTTTATATTTTAAGACATGCTCCAGAATATCATTACAGACCTGTCTCTTCAATCGGTCATCGTCGGTCTTGAGTAAGCCGGTCAGGCTCTCTACCGCCTGGGTCATACTCTGCTCCAATATCCCGAAGGCTTCGTCTGCTATCTGGTGCCTTTGCCGGACAAGCTCTGCCTTAAATTCCGGATCCTTCATCCAGGCGTAGAAGGCCTTGCGGCTGACCTTGGCGTTCTTTATCCCCTCGGTGTAGGTGGAAGCCGTGACTATATGGGGTATGGCTTTTAGCTGCCGTTCGGTCAATTTTCTCGTTTTTGTTTCTTTTCGTGGCATTCTGTAGCTTTTGCCCTTGCTTCAGCTTCTTGTTTTGGACTCAAGAAAATGTACCTCTTGCCTTGGGTGGGCGGATTTTTTAATTGCTCCTGGTAGGTGAGCCATTTTGTCTTGTCCTTCGGTAGGCTGAGTACCGCCTTATCATCGCCAAAGTAGACTATGTCGACGATTACGTGCTCCACCTCGGAGTTCGACCTTATTTTCTGTTCGATATTTTCAATTCGTCTTTCTATATTTTGCATAGCTAATTCCTTAGTACTGATTCCTGTATCAGAAGGACCAACCCAAGCCGTCAGGCGCGCAACAAAGCGCGCAATAGAGGCGCTCTTTTGGCGCTCTAATGCGTGTTTTTTCGCGCGCGCCTCGCATCATAAGTCTTTATTTTACAACTATAAACCATTTTAAATCAATTACTTACAAATCACCTGGGCAAACTGGGGGTCATGAGGTCGCAGGTTCAAGTCCTGTCGCCCCGATTTGACGTAACATGCGCTGAATCCTAGATTTAGGATACCCATCTTGGCCGATGGCGCGGCTGTAACCCAGTACCAGAATAGTATACAAGTATACGTTTTGCATTATTTGGAGGTCGTAGCCATGGCAACCAGAATGCCAAAATATCGACGGCAAAAGCGTATCAATGGGGATATTGCATTTCTAGAACTGAACGGTCAAAAGCACTAACCGTGAGCTGGGGGACCGAGGGATAATCAGGGTAGAAATTATTGAGGTTGGAAGGAACGGCCGATAATTAGATATGTATAAGACCATGCAAAAGGCACGTAAGATATATCGATTTTTGGCTCAGACGCGTAATCGCTCGGCGAATAAAGCGCTGCTGGAGGGTTTGCTCTGGGCCGAGAGACCGTATCGGACTGTTTTGCTTAAAATCTTGCTGGAACGCGGGCAGGGTCGGGCCATGGCTGAGCTGATAAGGTCTTACCACCAATTTGACCCTAAGGAGCAGGCTATCCTGCACGAGCGGGTTGATAGTCTATTCGCTGGTTTGCATCGGGCTGTTTCTGATAAGGACGGTCAAACTCGACTCAATGTGCTGACGATTATCCAACAGACCCGATATTACCGGGCCGCGGAGGTGGTGGTCGGTTTATTGCGGCATCGCAATGGGCAGATCGCGCAACTGGCCGGGAACGTATTGCGAGGGCTGGCTCAACAATGTGTTATGGACAGAAAAGCTCAAGCAAATGAATCAGCAAGCAAAGACAAGCCCTCGACAGAACCTGCCTCATATCAACAAGTGATGTATAAGGCCTTACACGCAGCGCTTTTGCAGTTTCCCAGGCTGCATCAGCAGGAAGAAGCTATACTGGCGGCTATGCTTTTTGCCCCTCCCAACGAGAAAAACTTCTGGCAGGATTACCTGCATCCCTGGCACATGGTATGCAAAAATGTGAAAGATGTTCTTTTGCGTCACGGTGGCCCCCGAACCGCGCAGTTCTGTCTGAGCGGACTGGGCCAGGAGGCCCTGCGTGCCACCGCCGCCAGATCTATAAGCCGCTGCAAAGACCGGGATTATATTTTGGCCTTAGCCCGGGCCTGTAAACAGAATAACAGCAGCGCTATTAGCAAAGGTTTACAACTGATTAAAAATGCCGTCTGGTTGAATCCGGAGGTACTATCGTTAACGGATCTGGATGCTGAAGAACAAATCATGCTGCTGCAATTTATCACGGCCCTGGGGGTGGCCAGGGAACGGATAGCCGAATATTTAGGTACTTTGATAGCCGAGTTGACCGAACCGGTATTACTGCAAGCAGTAGAGATATTCCCCGCAGCAGGTGATTTCAAGGCGGTGGGATGGTTAAAGGAAATTTTAGCGACGTCATATGAAAATGCGGCCATAGCGGCGCTTGACGAACTTATCAAGATCAAGCCCGAACAATTGGCCCAGATCATGGCCGAACAGTTAGATTCTAAGCACCAGCGTGTCCGGGATAGGGCGTATGAATATTTTCAGGACATCGCCTTCCAATCCTACTGGAAAAGTTTTGAGGTCCTGCCCCCAGAGCAGCGAATCAAGGCGGGCAAAGCGGTGTTTAAGGTCGATCCGGAAGCCCCGCAGCGTTGGCGGGAATACGCCCGATCGGAAAAATTTCAGGATCGTCTTCAGGCTATCCGCCTCGTGCGGCTGCTGGGCCTGGCAAGTGACTGTCAGGAAACAATTACAGCTATGGTCTCGGATCCCCAGGCCAGGATTCGCAGTTGTGCCGTGGCGGGGTTGGGTGAGATCAAAGATAAGAGTAACATAGTTGTAGAGGAATATCTTAAGAAAGCTCTGGAGGACAAAGACGCCCGGGTGCGGGCCAACGCGGTTGAGGCCCTGGAACGAAGGGGAGCAACCTGGGCTATCGATCTGATTGAACCATTGACAAAAAGTAAAAACAATCGTATCCGCGCCAATGCGATCAAGGCCCTGCTGAGATGGCGGGTGGCCTCGGCCCGGAACAGTATTGCCGCCATGCTTTCCGATGGGCGCCGGGAACACCGTCTCAGCGCCAACTGGGTGATAGAAAATATTTTCAACAACAAAGCAGAACATAAAGCTGGAGGTGAGCAGGAAACACATAATGCCCTTGCTGTTTCTTGAAAAATTCGGCACAGAAGGCCTGCAGATGCTAAACCAAATTGCCGCCGGTAGCATCAGCCTTAACGCTCTTCCATATAGCGTACGGGGAGTAAGGGATTCCTTTACCCATTTGGGATTCAACCACTGGTTATTATGGGTATTGCTTCTTACTCCCATATTACTAACCGCGGGTATTATACTTTGGTACAAAATTAAGTCTGCATCATCGTCGGTGCCGGAAGAAAACAATGATCCTTTTGCGCTGTTCGAAGAATTGCTGGGGGAACTGGAACTGAACGAAGCGGACAAAAAACTTCTTTACGACATGGCGCGGGGAGCGAATTTGCAGCATCCGGCAACCTGTTTGCTTAGTCCGGGTATGCTGGGGCGAACCCGGCAACTCTGGCTGGAGGAAAAGGGCAAAGACGAAGTCACGGAAGATAAATATCGAGACATAGACCGGATTGCGGTTACATTATATGGTCATGAACCCGAATAACCAGGCGCTTGCCCTGTGCTCCGGTTGACTTGTCCGGAGCCTGATTATCTTTGTTCAGCCCGGGCCATGGGATCCACTTCCAGGCCGTAGCGTTTCATTTTCTTATAAAGCGTGGTGCGATTAATCTCGAGCATGTCAGCGGCCAATTGGCGGTTCCAGTTGTTACGGCGTAAAGCCAGTTCGATAATCTTCTTTTCGGGCTCTTCCAGGGCCTCGCGGAGGCTCATGGGTTTATAGCCCACGGTCTTATCGCTTTCGGCGTAATCAATGATATGGGCGGGCAAATCGGAAGTTTCAATATGAGAGTGCTTACTGAGCACAACGGCCCTCTCGACTACATTTTCCAGCTCACGGACATTGCCGGGCCAATTATAGCTTTCCAGATATGCCAGAGCATCTTCAGAAAAGGCGGCTTTTTCCTTACCGTGCCGGGCACACATATTTATGAGAAACTTTTTAGCCAAAAGAGGTATGTCGGTTAAACGCTCGGCCAGGGTGGGAATTTCGATATTGACCACGTTGATACGATAGTATAAATCTTCGCGGAAGTTCCCGGCGCTGACTTCCTCCCGCAGTTCTCTGTTGGTGGCCAATATGACGCGTACGTCCACCGTCTTGGTTTCGTTGCTGCCGACCGGTTCGAACTGCCTTTCCTGGAGAACGCGCAGCAATTTTACCTGTAGAGAAGGAGGCGCAGAGCTGATCTCATCGAGAAAGATGGTGCCGGTATCAGCGGCAAGGAACTTACCCTGCTTGTCGTTGATGGCCCCGGTAAAAGAACCTTTCATATGACCGAACAACTCGCTTTCCAAAAGTGTTTCGGGCAGCGCTCCGCAGCTTACCTCGACAAAGGGTTTCTCAAGCCGATCGGAACGATGATGGATGGCTCGGGCGATGAGAGATTTACCGGTACCGCTGGCGCCGGTAATCAACACAGTGGCTTTGCTGTCGGCCACCGCTTCGATCAGGTCAAAGATTTTCAGCATTTTGTAGTCGTGGCCGACGATGTTTTCCAGGCCGAACTGACTGCGTAACTGATTTTTAAGATTACGGTTGGCCTGCAGGAGAGCCTGTTGCTCCAGGGCCCGGTTTACGATAATGCGAATTTCATCATCGATAATGGGTTTGGTCAGGTAGTCGTAAGCACCCATTTTAATGGCTTCGACGGCACTTTCGATGGTACCATAACCGGTAATGACAATGGTGACTAATTCCGGATACCGCTTGCGAATCACCCTTAGCAGCTCAAAGCCGTCCGTCTGGGGCATGTTGACATCGGTTACCACCAGGTTATAGTCCTGCTTTTCGAGTTCTTTCAGGGCTGAATTAAATCCGTCGGCTCCGCGGCACTGATATCCTTCCAGCTTGAGAAACTCACACAGGGATTCGCGGATGATTTGGTCGTCATCCACAATAAGTATTTTTTTGTTGGCCATCGTCGTTGTTTTCTCCTGCGTATTGTTAGTTGAGCATGTTTATCCATCCTCTGCCCAAAAATGCCGCCTGGCACTACTTAGGCAGGTAACCGAGCCGTGCGCTCCAGGGGGATGCGTACCTTAAAGCAGGCGCCGCCCTGGGGACAGTTTTCCGCGATTATCTGCCCGTTATATCTTTCCATAATATCTTTACAGATTGCCAGACCCAAACCGGTTCCCTTACCGTTTTGTTTAGTGGTAAAAAAAGGCTCAAAGAGCTTAGCCTGGATCTCTTCATCAAAACCGCAACCGGTGTCGGCGAACTCGATCAGCAGATTATGTTCGTCTGAAGAGGTGGTGATAGTGAGGGATCCTCCGTTTTCCATCGCGTCAACAGCATTTTTAATGAGATTGCAGAAAACCTGGAATAAATTACCGCTGCGAATGTTGGGCAGGTTTCGACCGTAATGTCGAATGATACGGACTTCATTTTCCTGGGCCTGGCCGAGCATGGTCTTGACGGACTCCTCGACGATTTTATTGACGTCGGCTTCCTCAAAAACAGAATGGGTGCTGCGCGAAAATTCCAGCAGCTCACTTATGATCTGGACCATACGCTGGAGACCTTTGCGTGACTGGCGCAGGTAATTGGAGCTCTGGGCGTTCTCGTTCTGGTCCGAGATGCGCAGCGCCAGGTTCAGATAACGTATAATGCCATCGAGAGGATTGTTAAGTTCGTGGGCGATCCGCGCCGCCAGTCTTCCCACCGCCGCCATTCGTTCCGCCAGGGCCAGGTCATTCTCCATCATAACCTTTTCAGTAACGTCTTCGATCAGAAGAATACCGCCCAGGTTTTGAGTCTGGCTTTCGTCACTTAGAGGTGTAAAAATAATCCTCAGAACATGAGGTGCGGAATTGTTAGTGTAAGAGATATTCTCGAAGGTTTGTGTTTCGCTGTTATCCAGAGCCTGCTGCAGACGTTGCTGCCAGGTAGCCTCATCCGGGGATACGTAGCTGGATCGGTCCGTGCCCTCTGTCAAGGCCTGGGCAATATTTTCACGAGACGCCAACATTACCCGGGCGCGGGGATTAATATCGGTGATATTCAACTTCCGGTCAAACACCACCACTCCCAAAGGCATGGCATTGATCAAGTGTTGAGCAATATGCCCAAAACGAAGGGTTGGCATGTCGGGAGGTGAACTGATCTTATTGGATTTCTCTCTCTCTTTCTTCATCGCTTTGCCAAATTAGGCCCATAACTAGACAACGGAAATCGTAAATCAAATTTTCGTTTTGTCATTCCGGCCCGCTTACTATAGAAATACCATTTAGTTACAACATTGTCAAGGTGTATTGTTGATATATTTCAACATTTAAGGTAAAAAATGGTGTTAAAATGCAACGTTTGGGAACATTACCAAGATGGGATTGTTAAGATATGTAAATTATTCCGGTAATAACGCTTGTAGCGCTGTTTTCGCACAACGAAGTCGGCAGGAAATGTACCAATGAATAAAAGCAAAAGGCGGAAAGACATGTTAATTCCAACCATAATTATGGGACTGTTGGCAATAGTTTTAATCGGCATGGGATATCAACGGGGCGGCGGTGAGCATATAACCGGGTTGAAGTCAGCCGCGGTTATGACAGGTGAGTCTTTACCCTTGTTGTTGTTTGCCTTTATTGCCGCGGGTATGATTCCGGTTCTGATACCTTCAGAAGTGGTGGCCCGCTGGGTGGGTCACGAATCCGGAATGCGCGGAATTATGATCGGATCTATAGCCGGTGGATTAACGCCGGGTGGGCCCTTTGTGAGTCTGCCGATAGTAGCAGGACTAATAAAAAGCGGAGCCAGCATCGGCACACTGGTAGCGTTTATGACCGGCTGGTCCTTGATAGCAGTAGGAAGACTTCCGCTGGAAGTTGGGATATTAGGTTGGAAATTGACCCTGATCAGACTGGCCAGTACTTTTTTTCTTCCGCCGATTATAGGGTGGTTGGCACAAAGTGTGTTTGGTTCGATAAAGGTTTAACACAAGCATGTAGCCGGAAGATAAAATGTACAAAAATAGATATAAAAAAAGCCCCCAGCATCGGCAGGGGGCGAATTAGAAATCACTTACAGGATTACTGCCAAAGGTAACAAAGTTACATCATAGGAGGGGCCTGGGTATCAGGTGTCTTGGCCGGGGCCATTCTTTGCAAAGCCTCATTCATCTTGAATACCACTATGATAAGTTCGCAATATATACGTACAACGAGCGGGCCCAGGATTAAAGTGGCAAGGCCCTGAAGAACACTCTGACCCATGGTACCCAGCCCGGCAATAACGCAGCCTAAGACACCTAGCCAGAAAATGATTTGAATGAAAATTGGGGTAATCATTTTGCGAAAAGTTAAATATTCGTTCATGACTTGTCTCCTTTCTGATGGTAAATACCATCATCTGTCACAAATAATCTATGCGCAACATTTCAACCAGTGCTTATTCGTTTTATACTTTTACAGAGCTATAACCTTACATGCATGATTTTAGGCTTGGCGGTTTGTTGATTCAATCCCCTTAGGCATATCTTAGACTAAAAATCACAATCCCGTCTGTCACAAGCCGTAACCTAAGCTCAAGTAAGGCTTTATGTGAGCGCGTAACAAT
>Ga0272441_10007858_pt1 | contig 17158 bp, 14 predicted proteins | sample SSMProp6N_FD_193582 | JGI IMG/M metagenome (GOLD analysis project Ga0272441, IMG submission 193582) | Marine sediment archaeal communities from Little Sippewissett salt marsh, Falmouth, MA, United States - SSM-Prop-6N | ecosystem: Environmental > Aquatic > Marine > Wetlands > Sediment ...
ATTGTGCTTGATGAACCCAGGGTCGCATACTGGGGTTCCACTTCCGCGGCGCCCGTATTTGCCAGAATCGTTGAAAGAATTACCGGACTGCCTCATTCAAGGACACCGAAGCAGCCATGGCTGATGAACCCGAAAGAGGAAAAGAAATTTATCTTTATTGATATGAAACCGGAAGTCAATGAAGCACCCAAAAGGACCGGTTTGTCAGATGGTATTGACTCCCCTTATCATCTTCCTGATTTAAGAGGACTGAGCATGCGTGAGGCCCTTGAACGTCTCGCAGACCAGCAGATAGAAGCCCGTATCCAGGGACACGGAGAAGTCATTTATCAGCAGCCTGAACCAGGCTACAAAATTACTCCGGATATGGTTTGTCTGCTGTATGGAAGAACGACAGAATAGGAATCTTGATGCCTATATATATAGAAGATTTATTTGATTTTGAATCGATTCAGGTTCAGGGTGAAATGGATAAACCGGTAAGAAATATTTCTGCTGATTCAAGACAGATACAGGAGGGAGATCTGTTTTTTGCAATTCGCGGATATCAGTCCGACGGACATCGGTTTATTGATCAGGCTATTCAGAACGGGGCCTGTGCCGTGGTTGTTGATCAGACTGTTTCAGATATAAAGGTACCCGTGATCCGGGTTGCCGATTCCAGAACAGCGCTCGCCGGGGCAGCCTCCAGATTTTACGGCCGGCCGGCGGATGCAATGAAAATGCTGGGTGTGACCGGAACCAATGGAAAGACGACAGTAGCCTGTCTGCTTGAATCCATTCTGAGTGCAGCCGGCTTAAAAACGGGTTTGATTGGAACCATCACATACAGGTGGCCGGGTCATGAGGAAGCCGCGGAGCGGACAACGCCTGATATTATTCAGTTACATCAGATGCTGGCTTCCATGAGAAAGGATGGTGTGCAGGCGGTTGTGATGGAAGTGTCCTCACATGCACTGTATCTGCACCGTGTCGATGGAATTCAATTTCAGATGGCTGTTTATACCAATTTATCCAGAGAACATATGGATTTCCACAAGAACATGGATGAATATGCACAGGTCAAATCCAGACTCTTTCATATGCTGGCAGGGGAGGGCCGGGCCCTGATCAATGGCGATGATCCGATGGCACCGGTCATGATTCAGGCAGCCGGAAAGTACGCACTTACGTTCGGCATAGAGAATAAGAGAGTGGATTTTCGAATCAGTGATATCCGGTACAGGGATGACAGAACAGATTTTACCATAAAAAGAGCGGATAAGACGCATTCATTTTCCACCCATTTACCCGGCCGTTTCAATGTGATGAATGCCGCAGCGGCTGCTGTTTCGGGTCTGCTTTTTCCTCTTGATCCGGAAAAGGTCAGAAAAGGATTGCTGGCTGTCAAGTCAGTCGACGGTTGGATGGATGGATTTATGTCGGATCGGGGCAGCCGGGTTATTGTAGATTATGCGCATACACCGGATGCATTGGAGAATGTGCTGAAGGCTTGCCGCGAGTTTACAGAAAATCATTTAATTCTGGTATTCGGCTGTGGCGGTGACCGGGACAGGGGAAAACGTTCCCAGATGGGATCCCTGGCCGAAGCCTATGCGGATGCGGTTTATGTGACATCGGATAATCCGCGCACTGAAAATCCGGACGCTATTATTCAGGATATTACAGAAGGGATCCGGAGCAGGGCAAACATCATTGTGGAGACGGATCGGCAAAAGGCAATTTGCCTGGCCTTGAAGGAAGCAGGTGAAGGGGATACAGTGCTGATTGCAGGAAAAGGACATGAAACATATCAGGAAATCAATCATGTAAAACATCCTTTTGATGACAAGAAAACAGCAAGATCGTGTTTAAAGGCATTATCCGGATAGTAAAATGAATCTGACTTTGAATGACATAGTGAACCTGTTAAAGAGCCGGCAGCCATTCATGCAGAAGGGACCTGTTCGGGGAATATCGATTGATTCACGCACCATCGGTCCTGACATGCTTTTTTTTGCTATCCAGGGCGATTATTTTGACGGACACGATTTTGTCGATGAAGTTTTTCAGAAAGGCGCAGCCGCGGCTGTTGTTTCAGAAAATTGGTTGAAAGGGAGGACAGATAATCGCATCGGTCCGATGATTCCGGTTGAGAATCCATTAAAAGCGCTTCAGGATCTGGCAAAGTCCTACAGAAAACAGTTTGATATACCGGTTATTGCGATCACAGGAAGCAACGGTAAGACCACAACGAAGGAGATGGTTGCAGCGGTTCTTGAAACCCGGTTTCGTGTATTGAAAACAGAGGGTAATCAAAACAATCACATAGGTTTGCCATTGACCCTGCTGCATTTAGAAGAGGATACAGACATAGCGGTTCTGGAGATGGGGACCAACCATTTCGGAGAAATTAAAACACTATGTCAGATTGCTGATCCGACGTATGGATTGATCACCAATATCGGCAAGGGACATCTGGCCTTTTTTAAGGATGTGGAAGGTGTTTTCAGGGCCAAATCAGAACTGTCTGAATATTTAAAAAATCAGGGTATGCTGATTCTGAATGGAGACGATACTTTTCTCACCAGGCTTTTAGACGATTCCGGCAGGAAAAGCACGTTTGGATTTTCTGAAAACTGTGATTTGAGAGGTTCTGAGCAGCAAATCGGCGGAACCGGCCTACATATGATGGTTGACGGAAAAATGAAAGTTACACTTTCTGTGCCGGGCAGACATAATCTGTATAATGCGCTTGCCGCGATAGCTGTGGGACGCCTGTTTCAAATTCCGGATTCTGCAATTCAGGATGCGCTGCAGCAGTACAAACCCTCTGATAAGCGATCCAGGATTTTTCGTTCAGAAGGGATAACCCTGCTGGATGATACCTACAATGCCAATCCATCTTCCATAATTGCGGCGCTGAGGACCCTGAAGGAAATTGACGGCTTAAACAGAACTGTGGCGGTACTTGGTGATATGCTGGAACTCGGGGAAAGCAGTCAATCGGAGCATCAGAAGGTTGGTGAGTGGATCGTTGAACTGAAATATGACGCCTTTTTCTGTTTTGGATCCGCCATGCAGCACGCAGCGGAACGCGCCCTCAGTCTGGGAGGACAGCAGGTTTTTCATTTCTCACAAAAGGATGATTTAATCAGTCAGCTTCAGGCCTATGTGAAGGATGGAGATGGAATGGTGGTCAAGGGCAGCCGGGGAATGAGAATGGAAGAAATTGTCGAAGCCTTTGTACATAAAGAAACGGTGAATCATTGATCAGAACCAGATACAATAGAGGAAGAAGACAATGCAAGGTACAAAAATAATGCTGCTGATTTTTGGTCCGGTGTTGTACGGTGTTACTGCCATTTGCGGGAGTCATCCCTTTATTCTCGGGATTCATAAATGTATCACAGTGGCTCTGCTGGTCGTCGTTGTAGCCGGTATTTTTTCATCAAAGAAACCGGTTAAGAACCGATAGGCTATATGGCGCCCGATGTGGTCCGGATCCGGTTGAATGGATCTCATATTTAATGATTGTTGAAGGGATATGAGTATGTTATATCATCTTTTATATCCGCTCAAAGAAAATTTTATCGGCTTTAACCTTCTGAGCTATATTACATTCAGGTCGGCTGCTGCAGCAATTCTGGCTCTGTTTATCACATTTTTAGTCGGTCCGAAAATAATAAAATGGCTGAAAAAAAAGGAGCGGGGTGAAACGATACGTAATGACGGGCCCTCAACACATTTACAGAAAGAAGGTACCCCGACCATGGGCGGTATTATCATATTGATTGCTGTGCTTGTGCCTGTTCTGCTTTTTGCAAAATTGAACAATGTATTTATTCAGCTCATGATCGGCGGCACCTTATGGATGGGATTGGTCGGATATATTGATGACTATTTAAAGGTGGTGCGGAAGTATCCACAGGGATTGATTGGCCGGTACAAGCTTATGGGTCAGGTGATATGGGGATTGGTTGTCGGTTTGACAATAACCTTTGCCACGGAATATACAGGGGTTGATGGATATGGTGATGTACACTGGTATATCAGTGTGCCCTTCTTCAAGAATTTAATGATTAATCTGGGCATATTTTATTTGCCGATGGTTGTTTTTGTCATTACCGCCACATCGAACGCAGTGAATCTGACTGACGGCCTTGACGGCCTGGCTATCGGATTGATGGGCATAGCCGCTCTGGCCTGGGCAGGGATGAGCTATGTGACAGGCCGGACAGATTTCAGCTCCTATTTAAATGTGATTTATATTAAGGGGGCCGGAGAACTGACCATTTACTGTTCCGCATTAATCGGCGCCTGCCTGGGATTTTTATGGTTCAACAGTCATCCTGCAGATGTATTTATGGGAGATACCGGTGCTCTGGCACTTGGCGGGGCAATGGGGACGCTGGCTGTGGTACTGAAAAGAGAGCTGCTGCTGCCGCTGGTGGCAGGCGTGTTTGTCGCGGAAACCCTGTCTGTAATGCTTCAGGTCGGATCGTATAAATGGCGCGGAAAGAGAATTTTTAAAATGGCACCGCTACATCATCATTTTGAATTGTGCGGTTGGGCGGAAGAAAAAGTGGTTACCAGATTCTGGATTACAGGTATCATATTGGCATTATTGACTTTAAGCACATTTAAAGTGCGTTAAATAAAGGTGTCTGGTTGAAAAGAGATTTATCAAAAAGCAAAGTAACTGTTCTCGGGGCCGGAAAAAGCGGGCTGGCTGCAGCCAGACTGCTTCGGAAGAACGGCAGTGAGGTACTTGTAAGTGAAGTCAAGGACCGGAAATCCTGCGGTGAGATCCCGGGAATTCTGAACAGGGAGAATATTCCAGCGGAATTCGGCGGTCATTCAGATAAAATATTCAAGTCGGACTGGTGGGTGGTGAGTCCGGGAATACCTGTTTACAGTGATTGTATACAAAAAGCACTGTCCCGTCAAATTGCCGTATACAGTGAAATTGAAGTGGCCTCCTGGTTTTGCCGTTCACCCATTATTGCCATTACGGGTTCAAACGGGAAAAGCACAACCACGGCACTTACCGGTCATTTGATACAAACATCCGGGAAGCCCTGTATCATCGCAGGTAATATCGGACAGCCCTTTTCTGATGTGGTCGACAAGACCCGTTCCGACGGCGTAACCGTACTTGAGGTAAGCAGTTTTCAACTGGAACTTATTCATGATTTCCATCCAAGGGTTGCGATGTTTCTGAATTTGTCACCTGATCATCTGGACAGACACGGATCACTGGAAGTATACAGCCGGATGAAAGCCAGGATATATCAAAATCAAACGGAATCGGATTTCACGGTTTACAATGGAATGGATCCGATGGTTGTGGGGCTTGCTGAAGAAACCAGGGGTATTCAGATTGCTTTTGGTCTTGAATGCAAAACAACCCATTGCGCCTATATTGATGAGGGTCATTTTAAACTTAAAGTGTTTGACCAATACGAATCGATTGGTTCTGTTCAGGATTTACAGATACCCGGTGAACACAATGTGCTGAATGCACTGGCTGCTGTGACAGCGGCCAGGCTTGTGAAAACAGAAATCTCTATGATTGAGAAGGGTTTGAAGTCGTTTCATGGATTGCCGCACCGGCTGGAGTTTATACGAAATCTGGATGGAGTGGACTGGATCAATGATTCCAAAGGGACCAATGTGGATTCAGTCTGGTATGCACTCGGAAGCTTTAATAAACCGATTATTCTTATTGCAGGCGGCAGGGATAAGGATTCCAATTTTACCATTCTGAAAGAGCGTATTCAGCAAAAAGTAAAAGCAGTCATTCTTTTAGGGGAGGCCAAAGATAAAATAGAGAAGGCGTTTGAAGGCATTCAAAATATTTTCCAGGTCTCATCACTGGAGGAATCAATCAAAAAAGCCCGGTCTCTGGCCGACTCAGGAGATGTGATTATGCTCTCTCCTGCATGTGCCAGTTTTGACATGTTTCAAAACTTTGAAGACAGAGGGGATCAGTTTAAAAAAATGGTCAATGCATTATGATTGTAACAAAAAAACAAAAACAGGTTGATCGACTGCTTTTCGGAGCTGTACTGGTACTGGTTGTCATCGGGATTTTTATGATATACAGTGCCTCTTCCATACGCGGGGCCGAGAAATGGGGTGATTCCATGCGTTTTGCCAAAGCCCATCTGATCCGTGTCGGCATCGCCGTTTTATTACTCATGATCTTAACCAAAATTGATTATCACCATATTCGGGCGCTTACACCCTTTTTGCTGATTATTACGATTGCGTTGCTGTTTTATGTGCTGTTGCAACCTGCATTTCATGGAAGCAAACGGTCCATTCTGTTTCTGAACAGGCGTTTTCAACCTTCAGAACTGATGAAGTTAACAGTCATTTTCTATCTGTCGGCGATTCTGGCAAAGGGTCTTAAATCAAAAGTGGTTGAGGGAAGTCAGCTTTACATTCATTTGGGTATTGTTCTCGGCAGTGTCACGCTGGTTTTAATAGAGCCGGATCTGGGAACTGCCATGGTTATATTTCTGATCGCGGTGATCATGTTTTATCTGTCAGGGATGCACTGGGCTCAGCTGGGCAGATTAATCTGGCTTATTCCTCCACTGATTACAATCGGGATCCTGGCATTTCCATATCAGAGAAAACGGCTTTTCGATTTTGTGAACTATTTATTGGGGAAAGCGCCGCTTACTTATCATGTGAAACAGTCTGTGATCGCGCTTGCAAACGGCGGATTTACCGGTGTCGGATTCGGTGAAGGAAGACAGAAATTGTCATTTTTGCCTGAACCATTTTCTGATTTTATACTTGCAAGTCTTGGAGAAGAGATGGGTTTTGTCGGTTTTCTGCTGGTTTTCGGTCTGATGGCATTTATTATGTGGCGGGGAATCCGTATTGCTCTGCGAGCACCGGACCAGTATGGATTTCTTCTTGCTTCGGGGATTACCATGATGATTATGATCAATGCCCTGATGAATGCGTGTGTCATTGTTCATCTTCTGCCGACAACCGGTCTTCCGTTTCCTTTTCTCAGCTACGGCGGATCGTCCCTGATAGTTCATATGACAGGGATCGGTATTCTGCTTAATATATCACAGCGACAAGGTGTGGCGGAAACCGGACACGGGTTTAACAAAGAGTTTATAGACAGCAGGATGGAACAATAGGTGCTGGTTTTTCTTACAGGAGGCGGAACCGGAGGACATTTATATCCTGCCCTGGCCATAGGAGAAACACTTGAAAAGATGTCAGACTGCAGAATAACATATATTGGAACCGCTTACGGGCTGGAATCCAAAATTATTCCGGGGACCCATTACGGGTTTAATAAGGTATGGATACGCGGATTGAAAAGAGGGGCGATTCTGGGCAATTTTTTATTTCCGATTCGGATGCTGGTTTCACTGATACAATGTGCAGGATTGATATTGCGACATGGGCCGGATATGATCGTTGGTACCGGCGGATATGTCAGCTGGCCTGTGCTGACAGCGGGCGTACTTCTCAGGAAAAAAACTTTTCTTCATGAGCAAAATCAAAAACCGGGTCTGGTTACAAAGGTTCTGGCTCCAAAAATGAGCAGGGTGTATTTAAGTTTTCAGCAAAGTCAAAAATTTCTTCGAAGAAAAGACAATACCCTTTTTACGGGAAATCCAACCCGTGCTGCTATCAGGCAGGCAAGCAAAAAGGAAGGGTATGAGCGTTTTCAACTGAATCCGAAAAAGGTCACAGTTTTTATTTTCGGGGGCAGTCAGGGTGCATTGGGAATTAATCAGATTATTACACATCATCTGAGTGATTTAATGAATACAGGAAATATTCAATTACTCTGGATAACCGGTCCGAGATGGTTTGATTCGGTTCTTCAGAAAATAAAAACCTGTCAGGATCGTCTGTGTGTCCTGCCTTTTCTTGAGGAAATGCATTTGGCCTATGCCATCAGTGATCTTGTTATCAGCCGTTCAGGTGCTACCACCATTGCTGAACTGACACAACTGGGTCTTCCTGCCTTTTTTATCCCCTTTCCGCATGCTGCAGGAGGGCATCAGGAGGAAAATGCACGAATTCTGGTTCAGGCAGGGGCCGCGGAAATGATGACCGAACAGGAAATCCGTGATGAACCATTTGTTGAAAAGATCAGGAGCCTTATAGAGAATAAAAAACGGCGTATAGAAATGGGGCATTTGATGAGGTCTTTCGCAAAACCGGATGCAGCCGCCTGTATTGCCGAGGATATGATTAAAACTGTCAATCAGGCATAACGGAGGATGATACAAAATGAAGAAACGAAAAATTCTTATTGATGAATATGATAAAATTGTAACCATGGATATAGAAAACGCCTTAACAGAGTGGGGTTACTCCGTACCCAGCACAAAGGGCCGTAAAACAGATATTATGAAGGCTGTAAAACAGAAAAAACCGGACCTGGTCATTATGGCTACCGGATTAAGGGATAATTATAAAAATATTAACAAGGCCAAAAAGATAAGCAGTCAGTTTAATGTGGGTGTTATTCTTCTTTTTGACTGGATAACGCAGGATATCGGTGAAAGCATGAAGCGGATCAAGCAGATTCATTATGTAAAAAAGCCCTTTGACAGTCAGGAGTTAAGAAAGCTGATTCATAAAATGCTTATTCATCGTCAGAATTAAAAAAATTGACAGAAAATCGGAAGATTTAATGGGTAAAAAATCAAAAATACTCGGCAGAACCAATACGATTCATTTTGTGGGAATCGGAGGAATTGGTATGAGTGGAATTGCTGAGGTTCTGCTGAATCTGGGTTTCACTGTAACAGGATCGGATCAGCATTTAACGTCTATTACCAGGCGTCTTGTCTCGCTGGGTGCAAAAATATATAAAGGACATAAAGGGAAACAGATCGGCGGGGCCGATGTGGTCGTTATGTCTTCCGCGGTCAGAATGGATAATCCGGAAATTAAAGCAGCCAAAGAAAATAAGATACCTGTTATCCGGCGTGCGGAGATGCTGGGAGAGTTAATGCGGATGAAAATGGGAGTGGCGGTTGCCGGGACACATGGGAAAACAACCACATCATCAATGGTTGGACTTGTTCTTGAAGAGGGCGGATTTGATCCCACGCTGATTATAGGTGGTAAATTGAAATCGCTGAATACGAATGCAAGACTGGGCGAGAGCAATTATGTGGTTGTCGAGGCAGATGAGTTCGATCGTTCTTTTCTCCAGTTGACACCGACCTGGGCCGTGGTCACCAATATAGAAACCGAGCATCTGGACTGTTACCAGGACCTGGATGAAATAAAAGAAACGTTTGTGACATTTGTAAACAAGGTTCCTTTTTACGGCTGTGTGGCACTTTGTCTGGATGAAATGGCGCTTCAGGAAATTATGCCGAAAATTGAACGCCGCGTTATTACCTACGGCCTGACACCCCAGGCGGAAATCAGGGGAGAAGACCCGGTTTTTGATGAACATAAAACACAGTTCAGCGTTTATCATCAGCATACAAATTTGGGAGATATTCATCTTCAGTTGCCTGGTCTTCATAATGTAAAAAATGCCCTGGCAGCTGTGGCTGTGGGGATTGAACTTGAAATTCCGTTCAATAAAATAAAAAAGGGACTCCAGAATTTTACAGGGGTTCACAGGCGGTTTGAAATCAAGGCCAGTATAAATGATGTTCTTGTTGTTGATGATTATGCCCATCATCCCACAGAAATAGAAGCCAGTCTCCGGGGTGCCCGTGAGGGATGGAAACGAAGAATTATTGCGGTTTTTCAGCCGCATTTATACAGTCGTACAAGAGATTTTTATCAGGATTTCGGGCAATCCTTTTTTAATTCGGACATCCTGATTGTAACCGATATATATCCGGCACGGGAAGATCCAATTAAAGGCGTTACCGGAGAACTTGTGGCCAATGCTGCAAAAAATTTCGGGCATCGGCAGGTTTATTATATTCGCAACAAGGAAGATGTCCTTCAGAAATTGAAAACATCTGTAAGGGAAGGCGATATGGTGATTACGCTGGGAGCGGGAGATATTTGGAAAACAGGTGAAGAATTGATTGAGGTGCTAAAATAATAGAATGGGTAATCAGATTCAAATGCTTCAGTCCCTGAAAAAAGAGGTTCATGGTAAAATTCTTGTGAATGAACCCATGAAAAATCATACCACATTTAAAATTGGCGGACCCGCTGATTTCTATATATATCCCGGTGATCTGGAGGATTTGGCAAACCTGGTCCGGTTCTGTGAAAAGGAGAATATTAAAAGATTTATAATTGGAAACGGCAGCAATTTACTGGTTCATGATGATGGCTACAGGGGCATTGTTATTGATTTGTCATCGATGATGAATGAAATTTCCTTTAGAAACGGTCTGGTCACTGCGGGTTCGGGAAATTGTCTGAGCAGTTTGTTGAAATTTTGCATGGAAAGAGGATTGTCCGGGCTTGAGGAACTGATCGGCATTCCCGGTCAGATTGGCGGGGGCATTAAATTAAATGCCGGTGCTTGGGAAAACGAACTGAGCCGGCATTTATTCAGGGTTACCTATATGGACCGTTTCGGAACCATGGAAAAACGATTGAAGAATGAAATTAAATTTGATTACCGTTATTGCGGGCTTCCTGACGAGGCGATTATTGTTGAAGCGGAATTCAGGCTTGCTGAAGGAAATCCAAAGGAAATTGAGCATATTCAAAAGCAGATACTGCTTAAAAGACGAAGCAAACAGCCGTTGTCCCTGCCTTCTGCAGGTTCTGTTTTTAAGCGCCCGGAGAATGATTATGCAGGACGTCTCATTGAGGAATCGGGATGCAAGGGATTCAGAATCGGCGATGCCATGATTTCAAAAAAGCATGCCAATTTTATTGTGAACTGTCAGTTCGCCAGTGCGCATCATGTCATGCAAATCATTGAAGAAGTCCGAAAAAGGGTGCTGCAGAGATTTGAAATCGGTCTGGAACTTGAGATTCATTTACTTGGATTTGAGGAATCATGAACAAGCAAAATGAACTACAGCCGTATTACAGGGCTCTTAAAATATTAATCCTTATCTGCGGGTCCTTTATACTTTGCTGGAAAATTGGTACCGGTTATGCCAGCTGGCTGGAATCGTCCAAAACGTTTAATGTGGAAAAAATAATTGTGCAGGGATTTGAAATATTTGAAGAAGCGGATATTCTCAGAATGGGGGGAGTCAATAAAAATCAGTCAATCTGGGAAATGAATTTGAAAGTCTGTGAAGAAAGGATTTCGGGTAATCCATTTATTGAAAACGTCAGATTGAGGAGACAATTTCCGGATCGGCTGATTATTGATATTGAAGAAAAACAGCCGGTGGCTCTGGTTAATAACAAGGGCCGTTTATACTGTATTGATCAGGAAGGATTGATTCTGCCTTCCAAATCGGGAAAATTATACGCTTTGCCGTTGATATCCGGATATTTTCAAGGAAAAATTGAAACTGGAAAATTCGGCGGTGGATATCCGCTTCAACAGGGGCTGCATCTTGTTCAATTGATCAGGAATGGATACCCTGTGTTATATAATGAAATATCTGAAATAAAAATGGACAGAAATGGTTATCGTCTTTATACAAAAACCGGCGGTGTACCGGTGTACCTGGGAGAGAAAGAACTGCTGAAGAAGCTGAAATATCTGGAGGCCATTATTGATCATTTATCCGGTCAAAAAAAATTGAGAAAGAGTCGTTACATAGACTTAAGGTTCAGGAATCAGGTGATTGTAGGCTAAGAGGGAAATGCATATGTATGAAACGAAAAGCAGCAGACGCTCGGCAAACCGCTTAATTGCCGGATTGGATATCGGCACCAGCAAGATTGCTGTTGTGGTGGCAGAAGTGCTTGAGGACGATTCTGTCAAGCTGATAGGTGTAGGGATCAGCCCTTCTGCAGGAATGCGTCAGGGTGTGGTTATTAACCTTGAGCAGGCAGTCCGTTCCATCGAAAAAGCCGTAGAGGAGGCCCAATTAACAGCAGGAATTGAAATCGATGAGGTTACAGTAGGAATTGCAGGTGAGCATATTCACAGCGTAAACAGCAGGGGTGTTGTGGCTGTGGAAAGGTCAGATCAAGAGATAACGAATCAGGATGTAAAAAATGTAATTGATGCTGCAAAGGCCATTGCCTTGCCTGTGGATAGAAAAGTCATTCATGTTCTGCCTCAGGAATACATTGTGGATGGTCAGGAAGGGATTAAAAATCCGGTAGGCATTTCCGGTGTGCGCCTGGAGGCAGAGGTGCATATTGTCACAGGAGCGATGACCTCGGCAGATAATATAGCAAGAAGTGTAAAAAGGGTCGGTCTGAATGTAAACGATCTGGTCCTTGAACCACTCGCATCAAGTCTTGCTGTACTGGATAAAAATGAACTGGAACTTGGTGCGGCCCTTATTGATTTGGGAGGAGGAACGACCGATATCGCCATTTTTTATGATGATGCAATAAGAAATACAGCCGTGGTATCTCTCGGCGGACAAAATGTAACCAATGATATCGCACTGGGAGTGAGAACACCTCTTGAGCAGGCAGAGGAGATTAAAAAGAAATACGGCTGTTGTCATAAAGATCTGGTTTCAAAAAATGATTTTTTTACAGTGCCCGGAATTGGGGGGAGAGGGCCCAGGGAAGTCTCACGCGAAGGGTTGTCGTCGATTGTACAACCGCGGATGGAAGAGATTTTTCAACTGGCAGCCAAGGAAATTAAGCGGTCCGAGTTCGGTGATCAGCTCGGTGCAGGAATTGTTCTGACAGGTGGAGGCGCCCTCATTGAAGGTTCAGTTAAACTTGCTGAAGAAATATTCGGATTGCCTGCACGGATCGGCGCTCCACAGGGATTTACGGGAATGGTTGAATGCGCCTCATCTCCGGTTTTTGCAACCGGTGTGGGTTTGATATTTTATCATTTATCCTACGGAGGAGAAAAACAAAATCGAGCAGTTCATATGGTTCAGGATGTGGGAGATGTTTTTAAAAAGCCGATCGAATGGTTAAAAAGATTATTCGAGGATTTTATCTAATATTGAATGATATGAATAAAAAGGAGGTCGTATGATTAACGGAAAATATTTAAGAAAAAAAGATCCCGGAGAAACACTGGCCATTGATTTTGCCGATCAGGGAGACAGGGTTGCAACCATCAAGGTAGTCGGTGTAGGAGGAGCAGGCGGAAATGCGGTCAATCGAATGATTGAAGACAATTTGAACAAAGTCGATTTTATTGCATTGAATACAGACCGCCAGGCGCTCGAACAGAACAACGCGCCGACACGTCTTCAAATCGGAAAAAATTTGACGAAGGGGCTTGGTGCCGGAGGAAATCCAGAGATTGGCAAAAAAGCGATAGAAGAAAACAAGGATGCTGTTATTGAGGCACTTTCCGATACGGATATGGTTTTCATCACATGTGGAATGGGTGGTGGAACCGGAACAGGCTCGGCACCTGTTGTGGCGGAGATTGCAAAGGATCTGGATGCACTTACTGTAGGTATTGTGACCAAACCGTTTGTATTTGAAGGTGCAAAAAGGATGGAAAAGGCAGAAAAAGGGATCCGGGAACTGAAACAATATGTCGATACACTGATCGTGGTTCCTAATCAGAAACTGGTATCTCTTGTACCCAAAGAGACTCCGCTTAATGACGCCTTTCTAATCGCGGATGGCATCCTTCTGCATGCGACACGGGGCATATCTGATATTATTAATGTACCCGGCCTGGTTAATGTGGATTTCGCGGATGTGCGAACCGTGATGAGCCAGATGGGCGATGCCCTTCTGGGTTCCGCGGTTGCTACAGGTGAGCACAGAGCCAAAGAGGCTGCAGAAAAAGCCATATCCAGTCCGCTCATTGAAGATGTTTCCATTATGGGAGCTCAGGGTGTGCTGGTAAACATCACAGGCGGAAAAGATTTGAATATCAATGATGTGTCGGAAGCCACGTCCATTATTCACGATGCTGCAGGAACCGAAGCCAACATTATTTTCGGTGCCGTTCAGGATAATCAAATGAATGGGTCACTGCGGGTAACCGTGATTGCAACCGGATTTCATAAAGACGGATATCGAAATACATTGTATCGGCAGAAAGCGGAAAAAACGCCGGAAACCAAAGTAATTGTTTCAACCGAAGAAAAGCCCTTATATGAGCAATTTAGCGAAGATGAACTGAAACGGGTTTTTGGCGACGAATGCGGCCATGACGGCCATTTTTCATTCGTATCGAATGAAAATGACTTGAATATTCCAACATTTTTAAGAAAACAGATGGAATAGGTCTTGGGTAAAAGATGGAAACGATCATCTGGACGCTCACTGAAATCACGCTCATTTTATCAATATTCCAGGAGTCTGCTGGAAAATGAAAAGGGAGCACTGCCGGTTAAAACAGGGGCTCTGGTTCGTATCGCGCTGGTTTTTCCAAACCGGTATGCGGTCGGTATGTCAAATCTTGGATTTCAGACAGTATACAGGCTGTTTAATGAACATCCGGAAGTACGCTGTGAAAGGATATTTTTATATGAGGATTTGTATGAAAATACCATAAAGAGTCTGGAAAGCAATGCAAGGCTGGATGAATTTGATTTTATAGGAATTTCCTTCTCTTTTGAGTTGGACCTCCTCCATATCATTCACCTCCTGAACCGAGCAAACATCGCCTTGTTGCAGAAGGACAGAACACAAAATGATCCGCTTATATTCTGTGGTGGCGCTGTTTGCGGTCTTAACCCTTCCCCTCTTTTACCGTATATGGACGGCCTCCTGGTAGGAGAGGGGGAGGGCATCATTCATAAAATATCGAATATTCTTGCCTTCCATCGGAAAAGAAAAAGCCATCGCCGGGAAATTATTGAATCGTTATCCGGTTTAGATGGTGTATTGATACCAGGGCTTAAAAATCAGGTTGTACGCCAAAAAGCGGAAAAGGCGTATTTGAATCCCATATATACACCCATCGTGACGCCGCGCAGTCATTTTAAAAATATGTTTGTGGTTGAAACCGGAAGGGGATGTGGACGGGGATGTCTGTATTGTGCGGCCTGCAAAATTTATTCGCCTTGCAGATATCATGAACGAAAAAGATTAATTAAAATAATTAATGAAAAGAATCCGGGAGCGGAACGTGTTGGTCTGGAAGGAGCGGGGCTGTCAGATTATCCGGATCTGGCAGGTCTTTGTGCTGATTTGGTCGAAAAGGGCTATAAAATATCTTTTTCATCGATCCGTCCGGATAAATTGACTTCAGAAATGATCCATTTTCTGGAAACAGGTGGCGCGAGAACTCTTACACTGGCGCCGGAAACAGGAAATGAGAATCTGCGTAAAAAAATTGGAAAAGGATTTTCAGACCAGGCAGTCATGGATGCGGTTCAGCGGTTATCAACATCTTCTGTTCAAACATTAAAACTGTATTTTATGATTGGGCTGCCGGGTGAAACAGAACGGGATATTCTGTCGATTATAACCATGACCCGGGAAATCGGTTTATGTTTCAGACAGTACCAAAAAAACAAAACAGTTAAAGTAAGTGTAAACAGCTTTATACCCAAGCCGTTTACCGAATTTCAATTTGCTGGAATGGAAACAGAAAAGCAATTGAATATGAAAAGAGCAATAATACGAGACAAGTTGAAAAAGGAACCGGCTGTTTATTTTAAAAATAAAAGTACAAAAGAAGAAATATTACAGGCAGTATTAACACTGGGATCAGAGAAAACAGGTTTTTATATGAAGGATGCAGCGATCAAAAATCTGTCGTGGAAAAAGGTTTTAAAAGAAGCAGAGGATCCCGTAATAAAGGAATTGCATAGGGAGAGAAATTCAGATGATTCTTTCCCCTGGGAACTGATTTCTTATGAAACAGAAAAAGAGATCCTGTGGAATAGATACAGGAAACAGTTTTATAGAGAGACAGCAAGATGACTGGTGAGAACACCGAAAAACACAAAATGAAAAGAAACCTTATTCTTTTTACCATCTATCTGATCTATACCATTATTATGACACAGAAACCTTTTGAGTACTCGGTTTTCTGGATTGATAATTTAAGATCTTTTGATCAAAAAGGATTTACAGATTACATTTTTTATATTTCATCATATGATATTATTAATAATATTTTACTATTTCTTCCGTTTGGGATTTTCCTGTTTCATTTTTTTAAGAAAAAAAATCTGAGAGGCGCACATCGCGTGTTATTTCCTCTTTTAATCGGTTTTTTGTTTAGTGCAATGCTGGAAACGGGACAGCTTTTTCTTGACAGATCAGCCACAATTTTTGATCTGGTTGCAAACGGAACCGGGGCTTGGCTCGGTTATGAGCTGGGAAGAATATGGACGATAATCAGGAAAACAGCATTGTGCCAAAGCTTAAGGTCGAACAGGAAAAGAATCCTTTATTCAGTCATTTTCCTGTACGTCTGTTTGCTGTTTGTAATCCTGATGATTCCACCGATGAGAAATGATCTGAGCGGATGGTCAAAGGATTACCATCTTTTGATTGGAAATGAAGAAGGTCTGGAACGTCCGTGGAATGGAGATATTGTATTATTGGCACTGTATGACAGACAATTAAACAATCAGGATATTCAGGCTTTATATAAAAAAGGAAGAGACTGCAACAAAGTCATAGAGGCAGAAAACGGGCTCGTGGGATTTTTTCCGTTTTGCGGTTTATCGGGAGACACCATTTATAATTTTGCAGAGGATGCACGGTCATTTTATCTGACTGGAGAAAATATTCAATGGCTGTCAGATGAAGAAGGCATTCGTATTGAAAAAGGCAATGCACTGAGAAGTCCGGAACCGGCAGAGCAACTGATTGAGGCTTTTCAGAAAACGTCCGAATTTTCTGTAGAGGTATGGATAAGAACCGGTAATTTTGAGCAGAAAGGCCCCGCAAGAATTATTACCATTTCCGGAGGAACAGGGGGACGAAATTTTACCCTGGCACAGCAATTGAATCAAATTCATTTAAGGGTTCGGACCATGCAGGGCGGATGGAACGGATCGGATATCAGCCTGCGGGCCGGAGATGCCATAACGGATAAAAATTGGCATCATGTGGTTGCAACATTTCACAGGGGCGTTGAAAGGGTGGCTGTTGACGGAAAACATTTAAGACAAATGATCCGGATCGATGATCATTATTGTCCAGACATGTTCGGTCT